>Ga0008835_100071_pt1 | contig 136197 bp, 132 predicted proteins | sample HotLakConsoUCCRE_FD_62215 | JGI IMG/M metagenome (GOLD analysis project Ga0008835, IMG submission 62215) | Hypersaline microbial mat communities from Hot Lake, Washington, USA - Hot Lake Consortium UCC-RE (Hybrid Assembly) ... | reverse complement strand
CGTAATTCAACAGGATGCGGTTTCCCCATCTCTCACCCCCATATCTGCCTCCAAGATATGGAATCACAGGTTGACCGCTATGGGAATCCAGAATCCGATCAGGGGCGACACGCTCTAGCGTTGCTCGAAGGGCGCTTTTCGATCGCCTGTCCTTCTCGTGCCGGTACCCTAGGAGAGTAGCGTCAAATCGCAAGGGTGGTTTGGCGGGGCGCATGTACCCGTCATCCGCGACGATCAGCGATCATGCGCGGCGGTCTTGCCGTGGACGGTTCAACAACTGCGCACGGCGCGCCGCCGCCGCTTCGGATCGTGGCCGGATCGGTGCGGTGTGGTCCATGACGGCGGACGCCTGCTGCCGTCCGACGGGTCCTCCGTCACCCCATTCCGTCCCATGAGTGCCGGAACCGGACACGGGCCGCCGCCAGCTGATCTGTGCCGGAACGTGAGGGGACGGAGTTCGACGAAGAGCGCTTCGGTCTCGGCGCGCGCGAATCCCGTGCAGGACGGGGTTCCGGACGCGCGCGGCACGTGACAGGCCGCCGGTGCCGGTGTGGGCGGCCGCTTCGCTCCTCTGCCCGGAAAACGAGCATTGCACCGGGGCGCCGCCGGATTTCCCGGCGTTCGCGGCCGCAGGCGCCGGCGACCTCTTTGATCGTTGACAGGCGGTTCGGTCGCAAAAGACGGTTGAAGCGCACAGAGCATTTAGGGTTCCGCCTTCCGACGCCGTCCGAAGGGTCTGGTCCGAGAAATGCAGCCGGTCGGCAAATTCCGCCCGGTCCACGGCGGGCCAAAATCCCGGGAGAGCTCTGTCGCAGATGGTTCGGCCCCTCCCCGACATCCTTTCCGGTCGGACCACACTCATGATCCGATCGGAGGTATCGCAGATGCTAAGAACCGCCCTTGCCGCCACCACTGCCCTCGGCCTCGCGCTGAGCCCCGCCACCGCCACGGCCCAGGACCGCACCGAGTTCCGCGTCGCCTGGTCGATCTATGTGGGCTGGATGCCCTGGGGGTATCTCGAGGAAAGCGGGATCATGGACCGCTGGGCCGAGCGCTACGGCATCGACGTGGAGATCGTGCAGATCAACGACTACGTGGAGTCGATCAACCTCTATACCTCGGGCGAATTCGACGGTGTCACCGCCACCAACATGGACACGCTGTCAATCCCCGCGGGCTCGGGCGTGGACACCACGGCGCTGATCGTTGGCGATTTTTCCAACGGCAACGATGCGGTGATCCTGAAGGGGGAGGGCGGCATCGCGGACCTTGCGGGCATGCCGGTGAACCTGGTGGAGCTGTCGGTGTCGCATTACCTGCTGGCCCGCGCGCTGGACTCGGTCGGGCTCGCCGAGCGTGACCTCGACGGCGTGGTCAACACCTCGGACGCGGACATGATCGCGGCCTTCCAGACCGATGACGTGCAGGCGGTGGTGACGTGGAACCCGCTGGTCTCCACGATCATGGAGACACCCGGGGCCAACATGCTCTTCGACAGCTCCGACATCCCCGGCGAGATCATCGACATGATGGTGGTGAACACCGAGACGCTGGAGGCGAACCCCGATTTCGGGCGCGCGCTTGTGGGGGCTTGGTATGAATTGATGGCCATCATGTCCTCCGACACGGAGGAAGGGATCGCCGCGCGGACCGCCATGGCCGAGGCTTCGGGCACCGATCTTGCCGGCTACGAGGCGCAGCTTGCATCGACCCAGATGTTCTACGATCCCGCCGAGGCCGTGGCGTTCGTCGAAAGCGAGGCGCTGCCCGAGACCATGGTCACCGTGGCCGAGTTCCTGTTCGAACAGGGTATCCTGGGCGAAGGCGCGCCGAGCGCGGATTTCGTCGGCGTCGAATATCCCGGTGGCGCGATCACGGGCGATCCCGACAACGTGCAGCTGCGCTTCGACACGACCTACATGCAGATGGCCGCCGACGGGTCGCTCTGAGCCGGGCGAGGGGGCACGGCGATGCGATGGATCAACCGCATGCCGGGGCGGGCGGGCCATGCGACGCTTGCCGCGCTCCCCTTCGTGCTGGTCTTCCTCGCCTATTCCGCCGGATCGGCGGCGCGGCTTGCGGAAAACCCGCAGGACCGGGTCCTGCCGTCGCCGGCGACGCTGGTCGAAACGGCGGTGCGGCTCGTCAGCGAGCCGGACCGCCGGTCGGGTGACATCCTGTTCTGGGGCGACACGGTATCCAGCCTTACGCTGCTGGGCGCGGGCGTCGGCATCGCGGCGCTGATCGGGCTGGTCTTCGGGCTGGCCATCGGCCTTGTCCCGGTGATCCGCAGCACGTTTCAGGGTTTTGTCGCGATCCTGTCGATGATCCCGCCGCTCGCGGTTCTGCCCATCCTTTTCATCACGCTGGGCGTGGGGGACACGGCGAAGGTGGCGCTGATCGCCATCGGCATCACGCCGTTCCTGATCCGCGACCTCAGCGCGCGCACGCTGGAATTGCCGCAGGAGCAACTGGTCAAGGCTCAGACGCTGGGGGCCTCGACGCTTTCCATCGCGGTCTCGGTGGCGCTGCCGCAGATCATGCCGCGCCTCATCTCGGCGGTTCGCCTGTCGCTGGGGCCGGCGTGGCTGTTCCTCATCGCGGCGGAGGCCGTGGCCTCGGACAGCGGTCTGGGCTACCGCATCTTCCTCGTGCGGCGCTTCCTCGCGATGGACGTGATCCTGACCTACGTGGCGTGGATCACGGTGCTCGCGTTCCTCATCGACTGGGGCCTCGCGCGGTTGTCGCGGTGGCTTTATCCGTGGGCGGAGGCGCGGGCATGAGCTTCGTCGAGGTCCGGGACATCTTCCAGAGCTATGGCGGACGGCCGATCCTGGAGCGCGTATCGCTGGACGCGACGGAGGGGGAATTCGTCTCCATCGTCGGCGCGTCAGGCTGCGGCAAGTCCACCTTCCTGCGGCTTCTGCTGGATCAGGAGCGGCCCACGCGCGGCGGGATCACCGTGGACGGCATGCCGCTCAAGGGAGAACCCGACCGGTCGCGGGGCATCGTGTTTCAGCGGTACTCCGTCTTTCCGCATCTGAGCGTGCGCGACAACATCGTGGCCGCCGAGGGGCTGTCCCGCCCGCTTGGGCGGCTTTTCGGCAGCGTGAAACGCGCCGCACGGACGCGCGCCGATGCGGCGCTGGAGCGGATCGGGCTCGCCCATGTGGCCGACCAGTATCCTTCGGCGCTGTCGGGCGGCATGCAGCAGCGGCTTGCCATCGCGCAGGCGCTGGCCGCCAAGCCGCGCATCCTGCTGCTGGATGAACCTTTCGGCGCGCTCGACCCCGGCACGCGGGAGCAGATGCACGAATTCCTGAAGGACCTGCGCACCGAGACGCGGATGACCGTGTTCATGGTCACCCACGACCTGCCCGAGGCGTTCAAGCTGGGCGACCGGGTGCTCGTGTTCGACAAGGTGCGCTGGGACCCGCACGACCCCGCCGCCTATGGTGCGACGATCACCTATGATTTCGACGCCCGGAACGGCGGCATCCCGTTCCAGCTTCGGGACGACACACACCCCGCGCAGGTGCTGGCCGCAGCTGTCCCGAGCGTGGCCTGACCATACCCGTCAAGCGAAGGAGAGACCGCATGACACCAATCGAGCGCAGCCGCTCGCACCACCCCGCCGACCGGCCCCTCAGGGACCGTCGGCACCATCACCCCGACCTCACGAAGCTCCAGGGGTGGCGCTCCATGAAGGCCGAGGCCGACATCCCCGGGGACCGCTGGGACGAGGAGCGGCGCTGGGCGCTCCGCATGGGCCTCACCGGTGCCGACTCGATCGAGGACAAGTCGATCCCCACCTTCGCGCGGGGCGAGCTGCCGCATTATGCCGGCATCAACACCTTCCTCAAGGCGCCCTATGCCGAGGACGTGCTGGAGGTGGCGAATTACGACGCCACCGTTCTCGGCATCCCCTTCGACGGCGGCACGACCTATCGTCCCGGTACGCGGTTCGGGCCGCAAGGGGTGCGCAAGATCTCGGCGCTCTACACGCCCTACAATTACGAGATGGCGATCGACCTGCGCGAGCAGATGACACTTTGCGATGCAGGCGACGTGTTCACCATCCCGGCGAACCTGGAAAAGAGCTTCGACCAGATCAGCCGCGCGGTCAGCCACGTGTTTTCCTCCGGCTCCTTCCCGGTGATGATCGGCGGCGACCATTCCATCGGCTTTCCCTGCGTGCGCGGCATCGCGGAATGCACGTCCAAGACCATCGGCATCGTGCATTTCGACCGCCACGCCGACATCCAGGAGAAGGACCTCGACGAGCGGATGCACACCACGCCGTGGTTCCATTCGACGAACCTGCCGAACGTTCCGGCGAAGAACCTCGTGCAGGTGGGCATCGGCGGCTGGCAGGTCCCGCGCGAGGCGGTGAAGGTCGCCCGCGAGCGCGAGACCAACATCATCACCATGTCCGACATGGAGCGGATGGGCATCGACAGGACCGCCGAGATGGCGCTCGAGATGGCGTGGGACGGGGCGGACATGGTCTACATGTCCTTCGACATCGACAGTATCGACTGCGGCTTCGTTCCCGGCACCGGCTGGCCCGAACCCGGCGGCTTCCTGCCGCGCGAGGCGCTGGCGCTTGCGTCCAAGGTCGCGGCCGAGGGGCTCTGCGGGATGGAGCTGGTGGAGGTCTCGCCGCCCTACGACACCTCCGACATCACCGCGCTGATGGGCACGCGGGTGATCGTGGACGTTCTGGGCTCCATGGTCGCGGCGGGCAAGATGGGCGCCCATAAGGCCCATATCGACAAGCCCGTCACCATCCCTCACGGGGAGTTCGAAGGAAGGCGCTGGTCCAATGCCCCATGATCATCCGCACCATCATTACAACCACCACAACCACCACCACGCCGATCACCTTCATTCCCACCTGACGCCCGAGGATGCGGCCGCCGACCTGCAGGTTCTGACCGCGCAGTTCATCGACGGTTTCGTCGCGGCGAAGGACAAGCAGGCCTATCTGCGCCTTGCCGGCGTGCCTCTGGAACGCCCCGGCAAGGCGGGGCCGAGTGAGCTGAAGCTGGTGGACGTGGAACTGAAGACCGAGTGGCAGGTCGGCACCGCCTCGCCCTCCTTCGGCACGCGGGAGTTGTCTTACCTCCCGTTTCCCGGCGAGATGATCCGCGAGCGGACCAACATGGCCCTCGTCTACGTCTCGATGGACGAAAAACACCTGATCGACATCCGCGATTTCATCGCCGCGAAAGAAAGGACCTGACCCATGGCCCGTATCCTGTTCCCCGCCCTCCTGATGCTCGCCACCCCGGCAGTGGCCCATGAGGATGCCGGCTTCTTCCACTTCCATCCCCATGGCATCGAGACCGCGGTCGCGGCCGTGGTCCTGACGGTGGCGGGCGCGGTCGTGCTCTGGCGCGTGCTGCGCGGACGGCGCTGAGACCGCGCTGCGTCAGGCCTCGAGCGGGTGGTGGCAGGCGGCCGGGTGCCGCCCGCCCTCGCCCGTCAATGGGGGCACTTCGGCGGCGCAAAGCGCCGTCGCGCGCGGGCAGCGGGCGCGGAAGGCACAGCCCTCCGGCGGGTTTTCGGGGTCCGGCAGTTCCGTCTCCCGCCCCTCCGGTGCCTTGAGCGCGCGGCCGACCACCGGCGCGCTGTCGGCCAGAAGCTTCGTGTAGGGATGGCGGGGGTTGGCGAAGATCTCGACCGCCGGGCCCACCTCCACCACCGCGCCGAAATAGAGCACGGCGATCCGGTCGGACACCGCCTCCACCACGGCGAGATCGTGACTGATGAAGAGGTAGGTCAGACCGAACTGCGCCTTGAGGTCCGCCAGCAGGTTCAGCACCTGCGCCTGCACCGACACGTCGAGCGCCGAGACCGGTTCGTCGAGGATCAGGATACGCGCGTCCGCCGCCAGCGCGCGGGCGATGCCGATCCGTTGCGCCTGCCCGCCGGAGAACTCGTGCGGATAGCGGTCGAGGAATTCCTCGCGCAGGTTCACGGCGGCGAAGATCTCGGCGATGCGGTCGGCGCGGGCGGCGGGGCCCATCCGGTGAAGGTGCTTCAGCGGCGCTTCCATGATCTGGCGGATCGTCTTGCGCGGGTTCAGCGAGGAAATCGGATCCTGAAAGACATACTGGATCTTCTTGCCGAAGACGGCCGGGTCGGCGTTGTCCAGCGGTTCCCCCTCGATCTCGATCCGGCCGGAGGACGGTTCGAGTAGTCCCACCAGCATCCGCGCCAGCGTGGACTTGCCGCATCCGCTTTCGCCGACGATGCCCAGCGTCTCGCCCTTCTGTACGACGAGGTCCACGGGCTGAACCGCCCGCACCAGCGCGCGCGGCGGCCCGAACAGCCGCTTTCCGACCGGGAAGGCCTTGGAAAGACCGGTGAGCTTCAGCGCCTCGGTCATTGCGCGGCCTCCGTTCTCGGGGCTTCGACGGGATGGATGCAGCGGACGCTGCGCTCGGCCCCGTGCGGCTCGAGCGGGATCGCGTGTGCGCGGCAAGCCTCCGTCACGCGGTGGCAGCGGTCGGCGAAGGCGCAGCCTTGGGGCAGCTGGTCGACCCCCGGCGGCAGGCCCGGGATCGCCTCGAGCCGCCTGCGCCCTTCGCCCAGTTCCGGCACGCAGGCCATCAGCTTGGACGTGTAGGGATGTGCGGGCGCGTTCAGGATCGCGTCGGTCGGCCCCTTTTCGACGATGCGGCCGGCATACATCACCGCCACCCGGTCGCAGAGCTGCGCCACGACGCCGAAATCATGGGTGATGAACAGGATGGCCAGCCCCCGGTCGCGCCGCAGGTCGTCCAGCAGCGTCAGGATCTGCGCCTGCACGGTCACGTCGAGCGCGGTCGTGGGCTCGTCGGCGATGATGATCTCGGGGTCGTTCGCCAGCGCCATGGCGATGCCGACGCGCTGGCGCATGCCGCCCGACAGCTCGTGCGGATAGCTGTCGATACGGCTTTCGGCGTTGGGGATGCGCACCTGTTTCAGAAGGTCGATGGCGTGCGCCCGCCCCTCGTCGCGGCTGATGCGGCGGTGGCTCGACACCGCCTCGATCAGCTGGTCGCCCACCGTGTAGAGTGGATGCAGCGTCGCCTGAGGGTCCTGGAAGATATAGGCCACGTGGCGGCCGCGCAGGCTGCGCAGGACTTCGTAGGACGCGCCGACAAGGTCTTCGCCCCTGTAGTGGACGGCTCCCCCGGTGATGACCCCGGGCGGCGAGGCGACAAGCCCCATGATGCTGAGCGCCGTTACCGACTTGCCCGACCCGCTCTCTCCGATGAGGCCCACGCATTCGCCGGGCTTGAGGCTGAGGTCCACGCCGCCAACGGCCTTGTAGACGCGGTCCTTGACGTGGAACTGGGTCTTGAGGTCCCGGACGGCGAGCAGGTCGCAGCCCTCTGGCTGCGGGATCGGGCCGGTGCGGCTGACCATCGTGGCGGGCATGGGCCGCGAGAGCGCGCCGGATTTCAGCCGCGGGTCGAGCGCGTCGCGCACCCCGTCGCCCAGCAGGTTGATGGCCATCACGATCACGAGGATCATCAGGCCCGGCACGATGGAGGTGTGCGGGTTGGTGATCAGCGCCGAGCGCGCCTCGCCCAGCATGGAGCCCAGATCGGCCCGCGGTGGCTGGCTGCCGAGGCCCAGGAACGACAGCCCCGCCGTCTCGAGGATCATCCAGCCCACGGTGGTGGACATGGCGATGACGATGACCGGGATGACGTTGGGCAGGACCTCGGTCACGATGATCTTCGCGTCAGACATGCCGGCGAGCTTGGCCGCGTCGACGAATTCCTTGTTCACGATGCCCACGGTCACCCCGCGGATGTTGCGGGCGAAGAAGGGGATGTTGACGGCGGCCACCGCGATCAGTGCGTTCATCAGGCCGGGGCCGAGTGCCGCGACAATGGCCAGCGCCAGCAGGATGTAGGGAAAGGCCATCAGCATGTCGACGCCGCGCATGATGACGTTGTCGGTGCGCCCGCCGTAATAGCCCGCGATGATCCCGATCGCCGCACCGATCGTGGCCGCGATCACGGCGGCGGCGAAGCCCACGGCGAGGCTGAGCCGCGTGCCCCACATCAGACGGCTCAGCAGGTCGCGGCCGAGGTGGTCGGTGCCCAGGATCGCGCCTTCGGAAAACGGCGGCAGGAACCGGTTGGGCGTGTCGGTGACGTTCGGCGGCTTCAGCGGCAGGACCGGCGTCAGCAGCGCGAGGATGACGACGATCCCCAGCACGATCAGCCCGCCCAGCGCAAGGCGGTTGCGCGACAGCAGCCGCAGGAAGGCGCTCATGTCTTGATCCTCGGGTCGAGCAGGCTCTGGGCCACGTCCACCATGATGTTGAACATCACGTAGCAGGCCGCCACGAAGACGACACCGCCCTGCACCAGCAGGAGGTCGCGGCGCAGGATCGCGTCCACCAGCATCCGCCCCACGCCCGGCCACTGGAACACCATCTCGATATAGACGGCCCCCGACAGCACGAAGCCCGCCTGCAGGCCGAGCACCGGGATGATCGAGACCATCGCGGCGCGCAGCGCGTGGCCCCAGATCACGCGCCGTTCATGCACGCCCTTTGCGCGCGCCGTGCGGATGAAATCCTGCCGCAGCACCTCCAGCATGGCCGAGCGCGACAGCCGCGCGACAACGCCCGTGGCCACGACGGCCAGCGCCGTCGCGGGCATGGCGAGGTGGTCTAGCAACACCCAGATCGTCCGGTCCCCGAAGATGGGCCACATGCCCGAGACGGGGAACCACCTCAGGTTCACGGCGAAGATGAGGATCATCATCATGCCGAGGAAGAAGGACGGGATGGAGATACCCAGCAGAACGAAGAAGGTGATCGCCTTGTCGGCGAGACCGTACTGGTTGGCGGCCGAGACGACCCCGGCGGCGATGCCGAACACGGTGCACAGGATGAACGCCGACCCGGCAAGCACCAGCGTTGCGTTGAATCGCTCCGTCACCTCGTCGAGCACCGGGCGGTTCAGCGCGAAGGAGCGTCCGAAATCGCCCTGAAGCATGTTGCCGAGCCAGATGAAATACCGCTGCACCAGCGGTTTATCGAGGCCGAGATCCTCGTTCAGCGCGGCCACGTTTTCCGGCGTCGCGAAGGAGCCGAGGATCGCCGTCGCCGGATCGCCGGGGATCATCGCCATGATGAGGAACACGATGACCGAGATGCCGATCAGCACGGGCACGGCGGACAGCAGTCGTTTCAGGATGTAGCCAGCCATCAGCCCCCCGGAGCGACGGTTTTCCTTGTGTAAAACCGCGCGGAATTCTCGAGAATTCCGGTCGGCCCCGGACGCGCGCCCGGGGCCGACGGGTTCAGTTCTTCACCACGTCATCGAGCAGCAGGAAGAAGGAGGGTTCAAGCTGGAACCCTTCCACACGGTCGCTCGTCACGGCGTTCTGCACCCAGTTCGCCACGAAGACCCAGGGCGCGTCTTCCTGCACGATAACCTGCATCTCGCGATAAAGCTCCGCACGGCGGTCCTGATCGGTCGCGGTGCGGGCCTCCTCCAGAAGCGCGTCGACCTCGGGGTTGGAGTAGTAGCCGGAGTTGAAGCCGCCTTCCTCGGGCCATGCGGCGGTGCGCAGCGCCAGATAGGGCAGGGTGTCGGGGTCGTTGGTCATCCACGACATCTGCGCGGCGTCGGCCTTGCCCTCCAGCCCGGGGTTCACCTCGCCGAGGAAGGTGTTCCACTCATAGGTCTCGATCGTCACCTCGAAGCCCACGGCTTCGAGGTCGGCCTGCATGGCGGTGCCCATGGCGATGGGGTCGAGCATGCCCGATCCGCCCTCGGTCACGTAGAAGGTGATCTCGGGGTTCTCCATCCCCGCCTCGGCCAGCAGTTCGCGGGCACGGTCGGGGTCGTAGGGGTAGGGTTCCAGTTCCTCGTTATAGGCCCAGGCGAAGGCGGGGGGCGTGGGGCCCGCGGCGACCTCGGCCGTGCCTTCGAGCACGTCGTTGACGATGGCCTCCTTGTTGATCGCGTAGTTCGCGGCCTGACGGACGCGGACATCGGCGAAGGGACCTTCGAGCGCGTTCAGGATCAGGAACCAGACATGGGGTCCGGCCTGTTCGTGCACGGTGAAGCCGTCGCCCTGGAACTCGCCGAGGGCCACCGGGGGCACTTCCACCATCACGTCGATCCCGCCGGCCAGCATCTCGGCGGTGCGGGTGTTGGCGTCGGTGATGGGGCGGAAGATGACCGCCTCAAGCTCGGGCGCGCCGTCCCAGTAGTCGGGATTGGCCTCGACCACCACGGCCTCGTTGGACCGCCACTCGGTGAAGGTGAAGGGGCCGGTCCCCGACGGGTTGCGGCCGAAGTCTGACCCGTGGTCCATCACCGCCGCCGGAGAGACGATCAGGCCCGTGGGATAGGCGAGGTTCGACAGGAACGGCGCGTAGGGTGCGTTGAGCGTGAAGGTCACCTCCATCTCGCCCGTCGCCTCGACGCTTTCGACCGCCGAGAAGAAGAACGACAGCGGGAAGGGACCGGTGTCGTGGTAGGGGTGATCCTCGTTCAGCATGCGTTCGAAGTTGAACACCACGGCCTCCGCGTCGAAGGGGCTGCCGTCGTGGAAGCTGACGCCATCGCGGAGGGTGAAGGTGTAGACGGTGCCGTCGTCCGAGATCGTCCAGTCGCTCGCGAGCGCGGGCTCCACCTCCAGCGTGCCCGAGGCGTAGCGGACGAGACCGTCGTAGACGTTCATCAGGATGCGGAAGTCGTTGACGGCGGTCACGGCATGGGGGTCGAGCGCCTGCGGTTCCGCGATCTGGCCAACGACCAGCACGCCGGGGGGCGTCTGCGCCTGGGCAGCCGTCAGGCCGCCGAGCGCCAGCGCCGTCGCGGCGGAGGCCGCCAGCATCCTGCGCCGTGTTAGGGAGAGCAGCGTCATCGGGTGTCCTCTCTGACAAAATTTATCATGATGAATTGCAGTGAGACAAATGATCATGATAAATTCAAGAAAATTGTTTCGCGGATCCACCATGACCTTTTCGCTTCTTGCCCGTGATGAAAAAACAGGCGCTCTGGTTGCCGCCTCGGCGACCGGATCGCTCTGCGTTGGGGGCTGGGTGATTCGCGGCGCGCTGGGCGCCGGGCTGGTGGCGTCGCAAGGCACGGCGCCCTCGACGCTGTGGCGCGACGAGGTGCTGGCCCGCATGGCCGACGGCGCCCCGGCCGACACCGCTGTGGGCGATGTGACCGGGGTCGATCCGCAGCGCGGACACCGGCAGATCGCGGCGCTAGGCCGGGACGGGCATGGCACGGCCTTCACCGGGTCGGCCTCCGTCGCCGTCGCGGATGCGCTGAGTTGGGCCGACGGCGTCTGCGCGGGCAACATGCTGGCCAATTGCGACGTGCTTCCCGCCATGCGCCGCGCATGGGACGCGGCGCCCGGCACGGATCCCGCAGACCGCGCTCTGGCGTCGTTGCGTGCAGCGGACCGAGCGGGTGGCGACGCGCGGGGGCTGAAATCGGCGGCGCTTCTGGTGCTCCGTCCCGACGCGCCGCCGCTCGACCTGCGTATCGACCTGAGCGAGGCGCCGCTCGACGACCTCGAAAGCCTGCTGGAGGCTGCCCGCACGCCGCCCTATGCGGACTGGCTCAAGGTCGTTCCTGTCGCGCGCAATCCGCATCGCGGCCCGGATGCCGCCCCCGGTGCCGCCGAGTAATCGCGCCTCAGCGCGCTGACATGAAGCGGCGCATCACGCGCGCCTCCTGCCTCTGCATCATCTCTTCCGCGCCCTCCATGTGAGAGCGCATGATGGCCCGCGCGCCTTCCGCGTCGCCGCGCTCCAGCGCCGCGACAAGGTCGATCTGGTGGCTGCGCCCGCGCGCCCAGAGCTCTTCGTTGTGGGGTTCGTAAAGACGCCGGTAGACGGTGAGATCGGCCAGCATCCGCGCCATGAACGACACGCAGAACGCCAGGAGAGGGTTGGCCGCGTAGCCTGCGAGCTGCTCGTGGAATCTCAGCGACGTCACGTGCTGTTCGCGTTCTTCCTCGGGCGAGGCGGCGGGTCGATCGTAGCGCGTCGCGATCTCGCGCAGCGCGGCCAGCTGGCCGGCGGTCAGTCGTCCGGCGAGCCCTGCGGCAAGCTCGGGCTCCAGCAGTTTCCGGAGCCGGTAGATGTCGGCGATCGACAGTTCCTGGAAGTAGAAGTAGTTCGCCAGAAGCGCCTTGGCCTTCTCCGCCGTGACCTCGCCCACGAAGCTGCCGCCACCCGGCCCTGTGCGCGTTACGATCAGGCCCTGCGCCTCCAGGATGCGCATCGCCTCGCGGACCGTGCCCTTCGACACGCCGAACTGGGCGATCATCTCGGCCTCGCTGGGCAGGCGCGCGCCTGTTTTCAGGTCACGCTCCACCACCCAGTCCTTGATGCGGTCGGCGACCTGAAGGGGGCGGGACCGGCGCGGTGTCGGGGTTGTACTGTCCTCGGGCATTCTGGTTCCGTGAAATTTCTCATGATAGATATGACGGGCGGTCGATTGGCGGTCCAGAGCCAATCCGAACGGCTTGCGGTTCACGCGAATATGCACAGCCCGCCTGCGTCGATGTGCATTGATGCGAAGCCGTCTCCCGACGATGTGATGAGGCGAATGCAGCACGGAAATGTGCTGTCCCGATGAGAAGGAATGGAGCCATGCCCCGCACGATCCCCGGCTTGCATCACGTCACGGCCATCTCCGGCCCGCCGCAAGCCAATGTCGATTTCTACGCCGGCCTGCTGAAGCAGCGTCTGGTGAAGAGGACGGTGAATTTCGACGATCCCGGCACCTATCACCTCTATTACGGCAACCAGACCGGCGCGCCGGGCACGATCCTGACCTTCTTTCCCTTCGCGGATGCGGGCCCTGGACGGGCAGGACCCGGCATGGCGTCGACCTATGCCTATGCCGTGCCGAAGGGCGGTTTCGACGAGTGGATGCTGCGCCTCGCGGAGGAAGTCGTGGATTTCGCCGGCCCCGTGGACCGCTTCGGCCAGCGTGTCATCACGCTGAGCGATCCCGACGGCGCGCCGGTGGAGCTGGTCGAGACCGACCGCGAGAGCGGCGATGCGCTGGACGGGTTCCATTCGGTGACGCTCTGGGAGCGTGACCCCGGCCCCACAGCGCGGCTTCTTACCGACATCTTCGGTTATGAGCAGGTCGGCCACGAGGCGGCGGATGGCGTGGAACGGCTCCGCCTTGCGGCGCCCGGTGACGCGCGGGGTGCGGTCGTGGACCTGATACGCTCCGACGCGCCGTCGATCGGCCGGCAGGGGACCGGGACGATCCATCACGTGGCCTTCCGCGCCGAGGATGACGCGGTGCAGGCCGAGTGGCGCGAGAAACTGGCCTCTGCCGGTCACGGCGTCACGCCGGTGATCGACCGGCAGTATTTCAACGCCATCTACTTCCGCGAACCCGGTGGTGTTCTGTTTGAGATCGCCACCGATCCGCCGGGCTTTGCCGTGGACGAGGATGCCGCCCATCTGGGCGAGGCACTGAAGCTGCCCGCGAAATACGAGGCGCTGCGCGACCGGATCGAGGCGGTTCTGCCGCCCCTGAAGGTGGCGTGATGGGCGGGAACGAACTGCGCCACGCCGGGGCCCGTCCGCGCGATGCGCGCATGGGCCTCGTGCTGGTCCACGGGCGCGGGGCGACGGCCGAGGGCATCCTCGACCTCGGCCACGCGCTTGCCCTGCCGGACCTCGCGCTGGCGGCGCCACAGGCGCCGGGGATGAGCTGGTGGCCCACCTCCTTCCTCGCGCCTGCTGCGCGAATGGAGCCTTACGTGGAGCGCGGCATGGCGGCCATCGACGCCGCGATCACCACTCTTGTAGAAGAAGGCTTGAGTCGTGACCGCATCGCGCTGGCCGGGTTCAGCCAGGGCGGCTGCCTCGCGCTGGAGTATGCCGCGCGGCGTGGCGGGCTGGCGGCGGTCTTCGGGCTGTCGGCGGGGCTGGTGGGCACCGGCGACGCGGATGGGCCCGCAACCGAAGCGCTCTACGGTTTCGGCCCGAAGGCCTTCGACTACGCCACGAGGCTCGACGGAGTTCCGGTGGAGATCACGGTGCACGAGGCCGACCCGCATATCCCGCTGGCCCGCGCGCGCGACAGCGTGGCCGTGTTCGACCGGCTCGGCGCCCGCGCGCGCCTTGCGGTGACGCCGGGCGCAGGCCACGGGATCGGACCCGAGGCCATCGCTTCGATGCGGGGGCACCTGAACGTCTGACGCAAGGCGCCGCCGATGGGAACGGCGGCGCCGTCAATACTTAGCCCAGCACCTCGGCAATCGCGTCGGTCGTGACCGAAACGACCGTATCGGCCTCTTCCCAGCTGAGGCTGAGGGGGGGTGCGTAGCCGATGATGTCGCCCTGTGGCATGGCCCGCGCGATGACGCCGCGGCGGCTCATGGCCTCGGCGATGCGCGGCACGACCTTGTCGCCGGGGTCGAAGGCCTCGCGGGTGTCGCGGTTCTTCACCAGTTCAACCGCGCTCAGCATCCCTTCGCCCCGGACCTCGCCCACATGGGCATGCTCGCCCAGCGCCTCGCCGAGGGTCCGCGTCAGATATGGGCCGACCTCGCCCGCGTTGGCGACAAGGCCCAGGCTGTCCAGAAGCTTGAGGTTGGCCACGCCGGCCGCAGCGCCGATGGGGTGGGCGGAGTAGGTCCAGCCATGCCCCAGCGGGCCGTTTTCGTCCGTTCCCTTCTCGAGCACCTTCCAGACGCCTTCGGACACGATGCTGCCCGAGAGCGGCGCATAGGCCGAGGTCAGTCCCTTGGCGATGGTCATGATGTCGGGCGTGATCCCGTAGAACGGGGAGCCGAACATCGACCCGAGGCGACCGAAGCCGGTCACGACCTCGTCCGAGATCAGCAGGATGTCGTGGCGGCGCAGGATCGGTTCGATCGCGGCCCAGTAGCCGGCGGGCGGGGGCACGATGCCGCCGGTTCCCAGCATCGGCTCGGCGATGAAGGCGGCGATGGTGTCCGCGCCCTCGGCCTCGATCAGCGCCTCCAGATCGGCGGCGCATTGGGCGGTGAACTCCGCCTCGGACTGCGATGCGTCCTCGCGCCGGAAATAGTAGGGCGAGGTCGTGTGCCGCACGGTGTCGAGAGGCAGGTCGAACTTCTTGTGGAAGAGCGTCAACCCCGTCAGCGACCCGGACATCAGCCCCGAGCCGTGATAGGCCCGCCAGCGCGAGATGATCTTCTTCTTCCCGGGCCGGCCGAGGATGTTGTTGTAATACCAGACAAGCTTGATGTTGGTCTCGTTCGCGTCCGACCCGCCGAGGCCGAAATAGACACGGGACATGTGATCGGGCGCGCGGTCCATGACCATCTGGGCCAGCGTGACCGAGGCCTCCGTGCCGTGGCCGACATAGGCGTGATAATAGGCAAGCTCCCGCGCCTGTTCCGCGATGGCTTCGGCCACCTCCTGCCGGCCGTAACCGATGTTCACGCAGTAGAGCCCCGCGAAGGCGTCGAGAAAGCGGTTGCCGTCGCGGTCGGTGATGAAGGACCCCTCGGCGCTCTTGATGATCCGGCTTGGCGTGTCGCCGCGCGCGTGCTGGGCGAGATGGGTCGAAGGGTGCAGGAAACTGTCCCGGTCCCATTTCGCGAGTTGGTCGTTCGTCAGCATGGCACGCCGCTCCTTCGAATCGTTCACGGTGAGACTATCGATATGCGCGACCTGACCCAAGTCGCCCCATGGGGGTGATCAGCAATCTTGATCGATCCGCTTGGGGCGCCGTCTGAAAGCAGCATCTGCCGCACCGCCTGCCCCTCGCACAAGGCGGCGGGTGCGGCTAGGCTCCGGCCCATGTCCGCGCAATCGCTCGCCTTCTCCGACGAACAGGCCGAAGCCCATGACCGCATCGCCGAGAGCCTGCGGGGCCATGGCGTGGATATCGACCGCGGCACGATCACGCCCATGGCCGAGGGCAAGTCCGAGGTGCTCGCCGTGATCGGCAAGGCGGGCTCGGGCAAGACGCTGCTGCTGGCCGAACTGGTGCGCGCGCTCGAGACCGCGGGGGTCGAGATCGTCTCGGGCGACTGGGAGGGACGGCGGCGCAAGGACCGGCGGACGATGGCCATTCTGGCACCCACCAACAAGGCCGCGAGCGTTCTGCGCGCGCGCGGCGTGCCCGCCACCACGATCCACCGCATCCTCTACACGCCCGTCTACGACCCGGAATTCGAGAAGGTCGCCGAGTGGCTGGCGGGACAGGGAGAGCGGCCCGTGATCGAGGCGCTGACCGACGCCGCGCTCGACCGGGCGAAGGTCGTCTACGAGGCGCATAAATCCGTGCCCGCCGCGCTCGCCTCCGCGGGCCTGCGCGGGTCGGATTTCATCACCGGCTGGAAGCGCCGCGAGAGCCCGCTCGATATCGGTCTGGTGGACGAAAGCTCCATGCTCGACGAGCGCCAGTTCGACGACCTGACCGAGATCTTCCCCGCCCTCGTTCTCTTCGGCGATCCCGCCCAGCTCGCGCCGGTGGGACAGTCCGGCGAGATGGTGTTCGACAAGTTCAAACCCGAACGGCGGCTTGAGCTGAACCGTGTTCACCGACAGGAGGCCGACAACCCGATCCTCGATCTCGCCCACGCGCTGGGCGACCCCGACCTGACCTTCGAGACCTTCGAGCGGATGGTGGAGGATGCCGCCGCGTCCGACGACCGGATCGAGCTGGCCCCCCGCGCCGACAGCGACATGATGGCCCGCTCCCCCGTTCTGGTCTGGCGCAACGCCACGCGCATCCGCCTGATCGCCGCCTTCCGCGCCGCTCATGGCGCGCCGGACGACGAGCTTATCCCCGGTGAGCCGCTGCTGTGCGACGGGATCGAGTTGCCCCTCAAGCATCGCAAGCGGCGCATCGACCTCGAGGCCCGTGGTCTCATCAAGGGCGCGCCGGTGATCTATCTGGGCCGGGGAAGCAAGGACGGTTTCTCCCGGCTCCACGTCCTTGGTGCCGAAAACCCCCGCCTTTCGGCCGCGTCCATCGTGAAGATCGAGAAGCCGGGAGAGGAGGAACCCTTCATCCCCTTCGCGGCGCGCATGGGGGCCACGTTCCTGCATGGCGCGGCGGTCACGATCCACAAGGCGCAGGGTTCGCAATGGCCCGCGGTGCAGGTCTTCGCCCCCGACCTCTATGCCGCCGCGCGGTCGGGCCGGATCGAGGCCGGGCAGGCGCTGTGGAAACGGCTGGCCTATGTGGCGATCACCCGCGCCGAGGAGCGGCTGATCTGGGTGACGCGCTACATGCTGTCGAAACCGCAGGCGCCGCTCGGGATCGAGGACCTGAAGGTGCCGGCCGCGCCGCTGAAACTGGACGCGCAGGAGGAAAGCGAATGAAAGCCGCCATCGTCACGGGCGCGAGCGCCGGTATCGGGCGCGCCGTCGCAGAGCGCATGCTGGCCAGCGGCTGGCATGTGGGCCTGATCGCGCGCCGCGCCGATCCGTTGCACGAACTGGCCGATCCCTACGGCGACCGGGCCGTGGCCCTGCCGCTCGACGTGACGGATGCAGATGCGGTGCAGGTGGCTTTCCACGATTTCGCCGAAGGGGCGGGGCGGATCGACTGTCTCTTCAACAATGCCGGCATCTTCACGCCTGCCGCTCCCATCGACGAGATCGCGGTCGAGGACTGGCGCCGCGCGGTCGAGGTGAACCTGACGGGGATGTTCCTCTGCGCCCGCATGGCCTTTCGCATCATGCGCCGGCAGGCCCCCCAGGGCGGGCGCATCATCAACAACGGCTCGATCTCCGCCCATGTCCCGCGCGAGGGTGCAGCACCTTACACGGCCACCAAGCACGCCGTCACCGGGCTCACGCGCCAGATCGCGCTCGATGGCCGGCCATTCGACATCGCCTGCGGCCAGATCGACATCGGCAACGCCGAGACCGACCTCCTGCGCGGCATCGCCGAGGCCGCCCGCGCGGCGGGCCGCGAACCGCCGCCGATGATGGATGTGTCCCACGTCGCCGACGCGGTGCTGGCCATGGCCGATTTGCCGCTCACGGCCAACGTGCTCTTCCAGACGATCATGGCGACCAAGATGCCCTATGTGGGCCGCGGCTGATCCCCTTCATCTTTCCGAAAATACGCCCGCCGGAGGCAACAGCGCCGCGAGGGGCTCGAGGCCCCGAGCGGCGCTCACCCCCTGAGATACCGGAAGACCGCCGAGGCCAGCCAGCCCGCCGCGATGGCGATGGCAAGCGACAGGATCCCGTAGGCCAGCGGCTGGTCATGGGCGAGGTTGTAGATCCAGCGCTCAAGCCCGACCTTGCGGACGGTGATGTTCTGGGACAGCGCGTCGATCACCTCGCCGTCACGAGTCAGGAAGATCCGGGTCCGGTAGTCGCCCTCGACGAGGTTCGCCGGAAGCCGGATCGAGGTGTCGAAGAGCGTCTGGTCGCGAAGCGTCACGCCCCCCTCGTTGAACTGATAGAGCTCCGCGGCCGTGCGGATGCGGACAAGCGCCTGAATGAAACTGTCCTGGTCGCCGACATTGGTGCCGACGGCTCTTATGGCCGTGGGGATCGAGACGCGCCGACGGAGGTCCTCGGTCGCAGTCATGACATTGGCGAAGCCCGCCGTGGAAGCCACCGCGTAGAAGGTCGGCGCCGCATCGACCTCGATCGCATCGGTGTTGACCCAGATGCCAAAGCGCCGCGCCTTGCGCCGAACCGTGACCGGCCGGGGCGGACCTTCCACCGTCACGATCACATGAAGCTCGCTGTCCGGCGGCGGCGGCGCCGTGCGGCTGACGGCGCCGAAGATCAGGATCTCGGAGCCTTCGAAATTCGTCGTGATCGAGATCGCGTCACGGCTCAGCCCCGCGACCACCGTCTCCGCCGCCGCCTGCGCGCTCAGGACCGCCCAGGTCAGAAGTATGGCCGCCGCGCGGATCAATGCGCCGCCCCGGGCGTGCCCAGCGAATAGAGCTCGGACGGCATCACCAGAAGGTCGAAGGCGAGCTTGCCGCAGACGGCCAGCACCATGATCGCCAGCAGCACGCGCAGCTGTTCCGCCTTGAGGTAGACCCCGATCCGCGCGCCGATCTGCGCGCCCACGACGCCACCCACGAGAAGCAGGACGGCCAGCACCATGTCGACGGTGAAGTTGGTCGTCGCGTGCATCAACGTGGCGAAACCGGTCACGAAGATGATCTGGAACAGCGACGTGCCCACCACGACCTTGGTCGGCATGCCCAGAAGGTAGATCATCGCGGGCACCATGACGAAGCCGCCGCCCACCCCCATGATCGCGGCCAGAACGCCCACGAAGAAGCCCACCAGCAGCGGCGGGATCACCGAGATATAGAGACCCGAGGTGCGAAAGCGCATCTTGAAGGGCAGCGCGTCGATCCAGCCGCGCTGCCGGCGCGGGGTCGGCAACGCCTCGGGATTCGCGCGGGCCCGCCGGATCGCGCGGACGCTCTCGACGAACATCAGGCTGCCGATGATGCCGAGGAACACCACATAAGACAGCCGCACCAGAAGATCGACCTGCCCGATCCGGGTGAGCGCGGCGAAGATCTGCACGCCGATCGCCGCGCCGACAAGACCGCCGACCAGCAGCACCGTTCCCATCCTCAGGTCCACGGTCTTGCGCCGCAGATGCGCCAGCACGCCCGAGAAGGAGGAGGCGACGATCTGGTTGGCCTCGGTCGCCACGGCCACGGCGGGGGGAATGCCGATGAAGAACAGAAGCGGCGTCATGAGGAAGCCGCCGCCGACGCCGAACATGCCTGACAGCACACCCACGATCCCGCCCAGCCCCAGCAGCAGAAACGCGTTCACGCTGACTTCGGCAATGGGCAGGTAGATTTGCATGGGTGTCCCGGGGGCGTCCTGTTGCCGATACGCTTACAGAAGACACCCGCGCGCGGGTATAGTCTAGGGCTGCGTCAAATCGGATCGGTCAGCGTGTCGCCAGGAACCGCCGCAGGATACGCTCCAGTTTTTCCGCGCCCAGCGGTGCCATGGCCTTGGTGTGCTCGTGGCTGATCTGCTCGTCCGAAAGGCCCGCCGCCTTGTTGGTGATCGTCGATATCGCGGCGACCTTCAGGCCGAGGAAACGGGCGAGGATGACCTCGGGCACGGTGGACATGCCCACCGCGTCCGCGCCCAGTGTGCGGATCGCGCGGATTTCGGCGGGCGTTTCGAAGGAGGGGCCGGAATACCACGCGTAGACGCCTTCGGGCAGGGGCACGTCCTCCGCCTCGGCCGCGGATTTGAGCGCCGCGCGAAGCTCGGGGTCATAGGCCTCGGTCATGGGGACGAAGCGGGCGTCCGTCGGCTCCCCGATCAGGGGGTTGAGCCCTGAGAAGTTGATGTGATCGGACAGCAGCATCAGGTCGCCCGGGTCGATGTCGGGATGCATGGACCCCGCCGCGTTGGTCAGGATGAGCCGGTCGGCCCCCAGCGCCCTCAGCACCTCGAGCGGCAGGCGCATCGCGTCACCCCGGCCGCTTTCGTAGTAATGCGCGCGACCGCCGAAGACGGCGACGCGGGTGCCCTCCAGGTCGCCGATCACGAGTTTCGGGTTGTGGCCCGAGACGCCCGCATGCGGAAAACCGGGCAGGTCGGTGTAGTCGATGGCGACGCCGTCCACCGCCCCGGCCAGATGCCCCAGCCCCGAGCCCAGCACGAGGCCGACCTTGGGCGCCGTGTTCCCCGCCCGGTCGCGGATCAGGGCCGCGAGCTCCTCAGCGTTCCTTGACATAAGGCTCCCCTCCTGCGCGCGGCGGAATGGCCCTGCCCACGAGCCCCGCAAGCACGATGACCACGAGGATGTAGGGCAGCGCCTGCATGAACTGCACCGGCACGACGATCTCGCCCACCGTGATGTTCTGGAACCGGTTGCCGACCGCGTCGAAGAAGCCGAAGAGCAGGCAGGCCATCAGCGCATACCAGGGCCGCCACTTGGCGAAGATGAGGGCGGCGAGCGCGATGTAGCCGCGGCCCGCGCTCATGTCCTTGACGAAACCCGCATTGAGCGCCGTGGCCAGATAGGCGCCCGCCAGTCCGCAAAGCACGCCGCAGATGATGACGGCGGCATAGCGCATGCCTACGACCGAGATGCCGGCGGTATCGACGGCGGCCGGGTTTTCGCCCACGGCCCGAAGGCGCAGGCCGAACCGCGTACGGAACAGCACCCACCACGTCAGCGGCACGATCAGGAACGCGATATAGACGAGGATCGAGTGGCCCGAGATGAGTTCCGAATAGATCTGCCCCAATGGCCCCATCTGCGCGATTTCCCGAATGGTACTTTCCGCGCCGGGCAGCACGATGTTGCCGAACCGCGCCTCCGAGGGCAGTTGCGGTGTGCGCCCGCCCTGCGAGAACCATGTCTGCGCGATGACCACGGTCAGGCCGGCGGCGAGGAAGTTGATCGCCACCCCGGAAATCAGCTGGTTGCCACGGAAGGTGATCGACGCCGCGCCATGCAGGCCGGAAAGAAAGACGGACGCGCCGACCCCCGCGAAAAGGCCTACCCAGACGGAGCCCGAGGTGAATGCGAAGGCCGCCGAGAAGAAGGCGGCCGCCAACATCTTGCCCTCGAGCCCGATGTCGAAGATGCCCGCGCGCTCGGAAAAGAGGCCCGCAAGGCAGGCCAGCAGGAGCGGTGTGGCAAGCCGGATGGAACTGTCGAGGATCTGCAGGACGGTCAGGAAATCCATTCTGTCACTCCGCCGGGCTCTGGCTGCCGGATTCGCGGCTGCGTCTGATCGACAGGAAGATCTTTTCCATCGGCATGCGCACCATGTTGTCGAGCGCGCCGGTGAACATGATCACCAGCGCCTGGATGACGACGATCATCTCGCGGCTGACGGCGGGCATCTCGAACTGAAGCTCCGCGCCGCCCTGGTAGAGCGCGCCGAACAGGAGCGCGGCAAGGACCACGCCCACGGGATGCGACCGGCCCATCAGCGCCACGGCGATGCCGACGAAGCCCGCCCCTTCGGTGAAGTCGAGGACAAGGCGCTCGGCCTCGCCCATCACGACGTTGATCGCCATCATCCCCGACAGGCCGCCCGAGATCAGCATGGTTATCATGATGATCCGGGTCGGGTTGATGCCGGCATAGACCGCCGCCGTTTCGGAATGGCCAAAGGCCCGGATCTCGTAGCCCAGCCGCGTGCGCCAGATCAGAATCCAGACGAGGACGCAGCAGACCAGCGCGACGAAGAAGGCGAAGTTGAGCGGGGTGGAGCCGCCAAAGCCCAGAAAGCCCGCGAATTCGGCGGCGCTGGGCAGGTGCACGGCCTCGGCGAAGCGCGCACTTTCGGGCGCCATGGAGCCCGGCACGCGGAACACGTTGACCAGAAGGTAGACCAGCAGTGCCGAGGCGATGAAGTTGAACATGATCGTGGTGATCACGATGTGGCTGCCGCGTTTGGCCTGAAGATAGGCGGGCACCGCAGCCCATGCCGCGCCGAAAAGCGCGGCGCCGAGAATCGCCGCCAGAAGCGCGATGGTCCAGTGCGGCCAGCCGAAGCTGAGAAGCACGATGGCGACGCCGAGGCCGCCGAGTGCTGCCTGCCCCTCGCCCCCGATGTTGAAGAGCCGCGCGTGGAAGGCCACCGCCACGGCAAGGCCCGTGAAGATGAAATTCGTGGCATAATAAAGCGTATAGCCCCAGCCATAGGCGGACCCGAAGGCGCCGCGCACCATGATCTGCATGGCCTCGATCGGGTTCTCGCCGATTATCAGCACCACGAGGCCCGACACGATCAGCGCCAGAAGGACGCTGATCAGGGGGATCAGGATCACATCGGCCCATTTCGGCATCTTGTCCATTACGCGGCCCCCCCGACCCTGGTTTCCGTGACGCCGGCCATCAGGAGGCCAAGCTCGTTCTCGTTGGTCTCGGACGGCAGGCGTTCGCCCATGATCTTGCCGTCGAACATCACGGCGATGCGGTCGCTGAGCCCCATGATCTCGTCAAGCTCGACGCTGACCAGCAGGATCGCCTTGCCCTCGTCGCGCAGCCGCAGGATTTCCTTGTGGATGAACTCGATCGCGCCGATATCGACGCCGCGCGTGGGCTGGCCCACCAGAAGGATATCGGGTGCGCGGTCCATCTCGCGGGCGACGACGATCTTCTGCTGGTTGCCGCCCGAGAAGTTCCGCGCAGGCAGGCGCGGGTTGGGCGGGCGCACGTCGTAGCGTTCCATCTTGTCGGCGCAATCGGCCTTGATGGCGGCGTTGTCCATCAGCATCCCGTGATTGTATTTCGGGTCCTTGTGGTAGCCGAAGGCCGTGTTCTCCCAAGCCTCGAACGGCATGATGAGGCCCTCGTCCTGCCGATCCTCGGGCACATGACCGATCCCGCGCGCGCGCCGGGTCTGGCCGTTCGAATGCTTGCCCGAGACGTCGATCTGCTCGTTCCTGACCGTCACGGTACCGCCTGTTGCCGGGATCATCCCGCCCAGAACCTCCAGCAGCTCGGTCTGCCCGTTTCCGGCCACGCCCGCGATGCCGAGGATTTCCCCCGCGCGGACGTGAAGCGAGACGCCCTTGAGCCTCTCCACCCCGTCGCGCACGACGCGCAAGTCGTCGACCTTGAGCATCACGTCACCCGGTTTCGCAGGCGACTTCTCGACCCGGAGCAGGACCTTTCGGCCGACCATCATCTCGGCCAGTTCGGCCGGAGAGGTGGAGGCGGTCGCGACCGTGTTCGTCATCTCGCCGCGGCGCATCACGCTGACCGTGTCGGTGATCTCCATGATCTCGCGCAGCTTGTGGGTGATGAGGACGATGGTCTTGCCCTCTTCCCTGAGCCGCTCGAGAATTCGGAAAAGCTGGTCGGCCTCGGCGGGCGTCAGCACGCCCGTGGGCTCGTCGAGGATGAGGATGTCGGCGTGGCGGTAAAGCTGTTTCAGGATCTCGACGCGCTGCTGGTGGCCAACGCTCAGGTCCTCGATGATCGCGTCGGGGTCCACCTTCAGGCCGTATTCCTCGCTGAGTTCCTTGAGCGTCCTGCGCGCCTTGGCGATGGAGGGGTTCAGCATCGCGCCGTCTTCCGCGCCGAGGATCACGTTCTCGACGACGGTGAAATTCTCCACCAGCTTGAAATGCTGGTGAACCATCCCGATGCCGGCGCGGATCGCGGCCTGGCTGTCGGGGATCTCGGTCTTTTTCCCGTTGATGAAGATCTCGCCCCGGTCGGCCTTGTAGAAGCCGTAGAGGATCGACATCAGCGTCGACTTGCCCGCGCCGTTCTCGCCCACGATGCCGTGGATCGTGCCGCGCTTGACGGACATCGATATGTCCTTGTTGGCCTGCACGGGGCCGAAGGCCTTGGAGATGCCCCTCAGTTCGATGGCGGCAGCGTCGGTCATGTCGGATGTTCCCGGATGCGTCGGATGCGGAACGGGCCGCGGCAGCTCTCGCACCGCGGCCCGCGCCTTTCTGGTATCAGAGGATCACTGCATCTGCACGGGGCAGGAGCCGTCGTCGCTGAAGTTGTGGACGACGATCTCGCCGGCGATGATCTGGGCCTCCGCCTCTTCCACGGCGGCGATCATCTCGGGCGTGATCAGTTCTTCGTTGTTCTCGTCGATCGCGTAGCCGACGCCGTCCTCGGCAAGACCGAAGACATGGATGCCGGTCTCGACCTCGGGTCCGGTGGTGAAGGCGTCGTAGACGGCCACGTCCACGCGCTTGAGCATCGAGGTCAGGACGGAGCCCGGGTGCAGGTAGTTCTGGTTCGAGTCCACGCCGATGGAGTAGATGCCTTCATCCGCCGCGACCTGCAGAACGCCGAGGCCGGTGCCGCCGGCGGCCGCGTAGACGACGTCCGCACCTTGAGCGATCTGACCGCGCGTCAGTTCACCACCGCGCACCGGGTCGTTCCAGGCGGCCGGCGTGGTGCCGGTCATGTTGGCGATCACGGTCGCGTCCGGGTTCACCGCGACGACGCCTTGCGCGTATCCGCAGGCGAAGCGCGAGATGAGAGGGATGTCCATGCCGCCGACGAAGCCGACCGTGCCGGTTTCGGAGGCCATCGCGGCCAGCATGCCGACGAGGTAGGACCCCTCGTGCTCGGAGAAGATGACCGAGCGCACATTGGGCTCTTCCACCACGCCGTCGATGATGACGAAGGTCGTGTCGGGATAATCGGGCGCGACCACCGAAAGCGGCGTGGCCTGGCTGAAGCCCGCCATGACGATCGGGTTCGATCCCGCTTCGGCGAGACGGCGCATGGCCTGCTCGCGCTGCGCGTCGGATTGCAGCTCGATTTCGCGATAGGAGCCGCCGGTTTCCTCGGCCCAGCGTTCGGCGCCGTTGAAGGCCGCCTCGTTGAAGGAGCGGTCGAACTTGCCGCCCAGGTCGAAGATGATCGCGGGCCCGTCGGCCAGCGCGCCGACGGCCGACATGGCCAGCGCCGCAGTGGCACCCATAAGGGTTTTCATCAGTTTCATAGGTCTTTCTCCCGGTTGGACAGGCCCACGTGCCGGTGCATTCTGGCCGCGGTTGCCATGTCGAGCTCAGATCGTGGCTGATCCCCGGTCCAAATAAGCGCTAAGCGCCGCGTTGCGGTCAACCGGATTCTGCACCTGCGCGGGGCCGTCGGGATTGACCCTGGGTCAACTGTCCGACCGTTCCGCGCGTTGCGCCCGATCCATGTCGTCGCTGCCGAAAAAACGGGCCATCACAAGAGCATCGCCCCATGTTCCGTCCGTTTTGCGGTAGTAACGCTTGCGCGTCCCACGCGTGACGAAACCCGCGCGGTCATAGAGCGCAAGGGCGGCCGCGTTTTCCGTATCGACCTCGAGGTAAACCTCGCATGCGCCGCGGGCCTGCGCCTCGTGCAGGGCCTCGCGCAGGATCTCCGATCCGAGGCCCCGCCGTCGCCCCTCCGGCAGCACGTCGAGCGACAGAAGCTCCGCCTCTTCGCCCGAAACCCGCAGCAGGGCGAAGCCGTCCGGTCTGCAGACCGCGAAGGCGTTGTCCGAGGCGAGCAGTGTGTCGATCATCGCGGGGGTCCAGCGGTCCGCGCCGTCGGGCCAGCAGGCGCGCGCGATCTCGGCCATGCGCGCCGAGGTCAGCATGGCAGGATCGCGGGGCCCCTGTCCCGCGACGGCGCGGCATCCGCGGCCCGCAGGTAGAGCGGGGCGGGGCGGGGCAGGTTGGCATCCTGCCAGCGCCCGGCCGCGATCCGCGCGATCGCCTCGGCAAGCGGCATGGCCGCGGGCAGTATGTCGAGGCCCGGCACCGTGTCGGCGGCGAGCGCCGCGCCCGACCCGGTCACGCGCGGCGTCGTCAGAACCTGCGGAAGATCGGCGCGGGCGAGAAGCAGCGGCGCGTCCGCGCCGGCCGCATCGAACGCCTGCACATAGACCTCGCCGCGCCGCGCGTCCTCGATCACTGCAAGCGGGCGCGGCAGGCCGAAAGCCAGCGCCTCGAGCCGCGAGACGCCGACTGCGGGGATACCGAGGGCCAGCGCGAGGCCGCGCGCGGCGGAGACGGCGATGCGCACGCCGGTGAAGTTGCCGGGGCCGATACCGACCCCGATCGCGTCGAGGTCGCGGGGTGTTGCGCCGCCCGCCTCAAGCACTTCGGCGATCAGGGGCATCAGCCGCTCGGCCTGACCCTTGGCCATTTCTTCATGGGAACTGGCCATCAGCCGGTCGCCCGACAGCAAAGCGGCCGCGCAATGCGCGGCCGATGTATCAAAGCCAAGAATGACCGGGTCAGACGTTGACAGGGCGCACCTCGAGCACTTCGGGGATGTAGTGCCGGAGCAGGTTCTCGATACCCATCTTCAGCGTCAGCGTCGAAGACGGGCAGCCCGCGCAGGCACCCTGCATGTGCAGGTAGACGACGCCGCGATCGAAGCCGTGGAAGGTGATGTCGCCACCATCCTGCGCCACCGCCGGACGCACGCGCGTGTCCAGAAGCGACTTGATCTGGACCACGATCTCCCCGTCCTCGCCGTGGTGTTCGGCATGGCCGCCTCCGGCCTGCGCCTCACCCTCCATCACGGGGGCTCCGGACTGGAAATGTTCCATGATGGCGCCGAGGATGGCGGGCTTCATGTGATCCCACTCCGCGTCTTCCGCCTTGGTGACGGTGACGAAATCGGTGCCGAAGAAGACGCCGGTGACGTTCTCGACCGCGAAGATGCGGCGGGCGAGGGGCGATTTTTCGGCCGCCTCCGCGGATGGGAAATCCGCTGTCCCCATCTCGAGTACGGACTGGCCCGGAAGGAACTTGAGGGTCGCGGGGTTCGGTGTGGATTCGGTCTGAATGAACATGGGTTGGTCGCCTCCATCTGCCTGCAACATATGCGGGCGGGACCGGCTCAAGTCAAGAATTGGAACGATTCTAAAAAATTCCCCGACACTCAGGTGATCTGTTCCAGCTGTTCCTTCGACAATTCGCCGGGCACGATCGTGATCGGCACGGGCAGCGTGCCGGCCTGCTTGACCATCGCCGTCACCAGAGGGCCCGGACCGCTCTTGCCGGACCCGGCGCCCAGCACGAGGACGCCGATCTCGGGCGTCTCACGGATATGCCCGAGGATCTGGTCCACCGGCTCGCCCTCGCGGATCACCAGCGACGGGTCGATCCCCTGCCGGTCCCGCATCCACTTGGCGAAGACGTTGAAATGCGCCTCGATCCGTTCTCGCGCCTCGGCGCGCATGACCTCGCCCACGCCGATCCAGTGGTTGAATTCGTCGGGCGGTATCACCGAAAGGATCTCGACCCCGCCCTTGGTGCTGGCCGCGCGCATGGCCGCGAAGCGCATGGCGTTGAGGCATTCGCGGGTGTCGTCAAGAACCACGAGAAATCTGCGCATGTACGGCTCCCTTCCGGGGGCGCAGTCTGCGCCAAGCCCGCGCATGACGCAATCGCCAAGCTGAAGCCGCGCCGCCTCAGGCCGCGTCGCTGCGGGCCCACTCCCAGTAGAGGTCCCGCGCCTTGGCGGCTACGGGGCCTTTCTGGTAGTGCGTGCCGTCGAATTCCACGACCGGCGTCACCTTGTTGAGGTTGCCGGTCATGAACACCTCGTCGGCGTGGCGGAAATCCTCGAAGGTCAGGACGGTTTCGACCACCTCCATCCCGGCGGCGCGCAGGTTGTGCATGTGCCGGGTGCGCGTGATGCCGGCAAGGAAAGTGCCGTTCGGGATCGGGGTGAAGACGACGCCGTCGCGCACCATGAAGATGTTGGCCGAGGCCGTTTCGGCCACGTTGCCCAGCGCATCGGCCACCAGCGCGTTGTCGTAGCCCTTGCGGTGCGCCTCGGCCAGCATGCGCGCGTTGTTGGGATAAAGGCAGCCCGCCTTGGCGTTGCAGACGGCATCGGCCAGCACCGGGCGTCGGAACTGCGTGGTGGTCAGGCGAGAGGCCGCACCCGCAGGCGGCATCGGCACTTCCTCGAGGCAGACGCAGAACCCGGCCGGCGCCTCGGCCGGAAGGATGCCCAGATGGCCGCCATCGATCCCCCAGAACATCGGGCGGATGTAGACCGCGGCGTCCTTGGGATAGCGGCGCAGCCCGTCCCAGACGATGTCGAAGATCTCCTGCGGCGTTTGCACTGGCGTCAGCATCAGGGCCCGGGCCGAGGCGACGACGCGCTCGCAATGGGCCATCAGGTCGGGGGCGATTCCCTCGACGAAGCGCGCACCGTCGAACACGGTCGTACCCAGCCAAGCGCCGTGGTCGGCCGCCCGCATGATCGGCACGTTATCGTCATGCCACGCGCCGTCGTAATATGTCTTGATGTTGGTTCCGGTGGCCACGCCGATCCTCCGCCCGCTGATTGCAGGCGGAGGTTATGGCGGGTTCAGATCAATTGGAAGAGCCGGAGGCGAAGCCCATCTGATAGTCCATCGTCACGCCCTTGCGGGGCGTGGCGCTTGCCGCGACCTTGCGCAGCTCGCGTGACGGGGGAAGGGTCTGCGACACGGGCGCCGCCGGACGGGGATGTCCGGAACGCTCGGTGCGAAGTACGATACGGTCGGCGAGGCTATGCCCCTGGCCTTGCGTCTTGCGCATGGTGAGCTCCCTTCTGGTTCACGATTTGGATAGTATGGGGATCATATAACCTGCGTTTGTAAAAGTCCAATGAACTTGCGAGCGCTAACATATGCGCTGGCGCGCAGTGGCGTCACGCTTCTGCCAGCAATGCGTTCAGATCGAGAGGATCATTGACCATCTTAAGCTGCCCCGCGCCGTCCCTGGGCCAGTCGGCTTCGGGGCGATCGCGGTAGATCTCGATCCCGTTGTCATCGGGATCGCGGAAATAGATCGCCTCGGAGACGCCGTGATCCGCCGCGCCGTCGATGGCCACGCCGGCGGCCACGACTTGCGCAAGCGCGCGGGCAAGCGATGGCCGGTCCGGATAGAGGAACGCGACGTGGAACAGACCGGTCGCGCCCGGTGCCGGGGGCTGCCCGCCCCGGCTCTGCCACGTGTTCAGGCCGATATGGTGGTGATAGCCGCCCGCCGACAGGAACGCCGCCTGTGCGCCATGGCGCTGCACGAGGTCGAAACCCATCACGTCGCGGTAGAACGCGATGGCGCGGTCAAGGTCCGACACCTTGAGGTGGACATGCCCGACGCGTGTGCCCGGGTGTGCGGTATAGGTCATGGCACGGGTCTCCTTTCGCGCCGAAGTATGACCGCGCCCGCCACGATGGTTAAGGCGTGCCCGCGCAGGCCGGGCCTGCGCAAACGGAGGGGCCGTCAGCTGCGCAGCATGCCCACGATATCGTAGGTCCGCTCCAGGATCGGTACGGTGATCTCGCGCGCGCGCAAGGCGCCCACATGCAGGATGCGGTCGATCTCGGCCGGGTCGTCCATCAGCCGCGACATCTCCGCCGAGATCGGCGCGAGTTTCTCCACGGCGATCTCCGACAGCGCCACCTTGAAATGGCCGAAGAGCCATCCGGCATGGGCGTCGAGCACCGCCTGCGTACTCGTCTCGGCAAGGGCCGCATAGATGTTCACGAGGTTCCGCGCCTCGGGGCGGTCGGCCAGCCCGTCGACGTTTTCGGGCAGCGGGTCGGGGTCGGTCTTGGCCTTGCGGATCTTCTTGGCGATCGTGTCCGCGTCATCGGTCATGTTGATCCGCGTCTTGTCCGAGGGGTCGGACTTCGACATCTTCCGGGTGCCGTCCTGAAGGTTCATCACCCGCGTGGCCACGCCCTCGATCACCGGCTCGGTCAGCGGGAAGAACTCCACCCCGTAATCGTGGTTGAACTTCGCGGCGATATCGCGCGTCAGTTCCAGGTGCTGTTTCTGGTCCTCGCCAACCGGCACATGGGTCGCGTGGTAGACGAGGATGTCGGCGGCCATCAGCGCGGGATAGGCGAAAAGACCGAGCGAGGCGGCTTCGGCGTTCTTGCCGGCCTTGTCCTTCCACTGGGTCATGCGGCCCATCCAGCCCATCCGCGCGACGCAGTTGAAGATCCAGGCGAGTTGCGCGTGTTCGGGCACCTGGGACTGGTTGATGAGGATGGATTTTTCCGGGTCGATTCCGCTCGCGATGAAGCCCGCGCACAACTCGCGCGTATTGCGGCGGAGCATGTCGGGGTCCAGCAGCTTTGCCGTGATCGCGTGCAGATCGACCATGCAATAGACGGTCTCGAACCCGCCGGCATCCTGCATGTCGACCCACCGCTTCATCGCGCCGAGGTAGTTGCCGAGCGTCAGGCCGCCCGAGGGCTGCATGCCCGAAAAGACGCGGGGGGTGAATGTCGGCTCGCTCATGTCCTGCCTTCCGGTCGTTCCGCACCCGGCCCTCTGGCCAAGCGCCGCCGCATCGCTTACCCACGGGGCAAATCGGCGTCAACCGAAGGCCGCCCCCAGTCTGGAAACGCCATGGAAGATCACAACGTCTCTCCCTTCAACGTGCTGCCCCCCGTCGTCGTGGCGCTGACCGTCGTGATTGCCGGGCTCGAGGTGATGTTCCAGCTGGCCACCGCAGGCTTTCTTGGCGGGCAGGGCGGCGTTGGCTGGCGGCTTGCGGCGATGCAGGACTATGCCGTGCTGAACGAGGTCGCGGATTGGATGCTTGCAAACGGACGCTTCCCGCCCGACCAGCTTTTGCGGTTCCTGACCTATCCGCTGATCCATGGCGGGTTCGTGCACGCCGCCTTTGTCGTGGTCTTCATCCTCGCCATCGGCAAGATGGTGGCGGAGGTCTTTTCGCCGCTCGCCTTCGTCGCGATCTTCTGGGTCTCGGCGGTCTTCGGCGCGTTGGCCTATGTGCTCCTGCTCGACAGCCCCTTCCCGCTGGTGGGCGGCTATCCCGGTGTCTACGGGCTGATCGGGGCGTTCACCTTCCTGATGTGGGTCGATGCCGGGCGACGCGGCGAGAACCAGATGCGCGCCTTCGGCCTGATCGGGGCGCTTTTGGCGATCCAGATCGTCTTCGGCGTGATCCAGGGCGATTTCGGGAATGTCGTCGCGGACCTGTCGGGCTTCGTGGCCGGGTTCCTCATGTCCTTCATCGTCAGCCCCGGCGGCTGGCAGCGCGCGCTGAACCGACTGCGCCAGCGTTAGGGCATGTCCCGCGAAATCGGACACCGGTTTCGCCTACGGACATTCCGAAGGATCTCAGCCCCGGCGCAGCGCGCGCCGGAACTCGCCCACGCGGAAGGCGCCCAGAAGCTGGCCGAGGATGGCGTAGACGCCGATGCCACCCCCCACGAGGATGGCAAGGCCGAGGTATTTCCAGCCCGGCAGGCCCAGAAGCGGCCCCCAGACCAGCACCCCCGACCAGAGTCCCGCGCCCATCAGGACCGAGGTCGCCACGATCCGCCACAGGCGTTTCCTGAACCGGTCGTCGAAGCGCGCCACATCGCCCATGTCGCGGCGTCCCCGCAGCAGCAGCCAGACCATCGCCCAGGCCGCCAGCGTGGTGCCGATGGCGGCCCCGATGAAGCCCAGAAGCATCGCGAAACCCACCGCCGCCACGGCGTTCACCACCATGGCCACGACGGCGTAGCGGAAGGGCGTGCGCGTATCCTCCCGCGCGAAGTAGAGCGGCTGAAGCACCTTTTGCAGGACGAATGCCGGCAGGCCCGCGCCGTAGACCGCAAGCGCCAGCGCGGTCGCCACGGTGTCGTCGGGGCCGAACACGCCGCGCTCGAAAAGGACCGAGACGATGGGCACCGGCATGACCATCAGCGCCACGGCCGAGGGGATCGTCAGCGCCAGCGCGATCTCGCCCGCACGGCTCAGCGCATCACGGCCGCCCTGTTCGTCATTCGCCCGCAGCCTGCGCGACAGGTCCGGCAGCAGAACCACGCCCACGGCGATGCCCACCACGCCCAGCGGCAACTGGTAGAGCCGGTCGGCATAGGACAGCCACGCGATGGCGCCGTCGAAGAAACTGCCGACCTGCCGGCCCACCAGCAGGTTGATCTGCACGACACCCCCCGCCAGCATCGCCGGCAGCGCGATCACGGCCAGCCGCTTCATGTCCGGCGTCAGGCGGGGCAGGCGCAGGGTCAGGCGGAACCCGGCCCGCGCGGCGGCGACCCAGACGAGGCCCAGTTGCGCGACCCCAGCGACCAGCACGCCCCAGACAAGGAAGGTGCCATGGGCAAGGCCTTCCGGCTGTCCCGCGCCTGCGATGGCCATTCCCTCCGTGCCGGTCACCTCCGCCAGCAAGATCGCCGCGATCAGGACGATGTTGAGCAGGAGCGGCGCGGCGGCGGCGGCGGCGAAGCGCCCGGTGGCATTCAGGACGCCCGACAGCAGCGCGGCCAGCGAGATGAACAGGATATAGGCAAACGCGATCCGCCCGAAGGCAACCGCCAGCGGCAGGCGCTCGTCTCCCGCGAAGCCGGCGGCCATGGCAAGCACGAGCCACGGCATGAACACTTGCGCCAGAAGCGTCAGCACGATCAGGATCGTCGCCAGACCCGAAAACGCGTCCTGCGCGAAGCGCTGCGGGTCCTCGCCAGCCTCGAACTTCTTGGAAAAGAGCGGCACGAAGGCGGTGTTGAACGCCCCTTCGGCAAAGAAGCGGCGGAACATGTTGGGCAGCGAGAAGGCCACGAGGAAGGCCTCGGCCACCGGGCCCGCGCCCATGAACGCCGCGATCAGGATGTCGCGACCGAAGCCGAGAATGCGGCTCATCAGGGTCCAGAAGCCGACCGTGACGAAGCCCGAGACGAGGCGGATTGGTTTGGCCATTGTCCCGCCTCAGCTCCCGGACCGCGTGGACGCGGGGACGCTACGCCCGCCCGCTGCCCAAAGGGCCGTCATCGTCTCACGCCCCGGCCCGTTCGGCCACGCGGGCGATGGCGTCGCGCAGCTTGCGTTCCAGGCTCTCCTGTCGCGAGCGCGTGTGCAGTTTCAGGCCGAACATGTCCTTGACGTAGAAGACATCCACCACTTGCGCGCCATAGGTCGCGATGACCGCATGGGCGATATAGACGTTGCTCGCGGCGAGCGTCTTGGTCAGGTCGTAGAGCAGGCCGGGGCGGTCGCGGGTGTCGACCTCGATGATCGTGTAGATCTCGGAGCCCTCGTTGTCGAAGGTGATATGGGTCGGCACGTCGAAGGGCCGCTCGCGCTTCTTGATCTTGTCGCGCCCCTCCAGCGCCTTGGAGGCCACGACCTCGCCCTTGAGCGTCTTGCCGATCATTCCGCGCAGACGCGGCAGGCGGCGCGCCTCGTAGGGGTTGCCCTCGGCGTCCTGCACCCAGAACACCGCCGTCGCGTAGCCGTCCTTGGACGTGTAGGTGCGTGCGTCGACGACATTGGCCCCCACCAGCGACAGCGCGCCTGCGAGACGCGAGAAAATGCCGGGATGGTCGTTCAGCGCAAAGCAGACGCGGGTCGCGTCGCGATCCTCGTCCTCGCGGGTGTCGATGCGGATCTCGTCGGCGCCGATATCCCTGAGCATCTCGGCGAAGGTGACCTGTGTGGCGAGGTCCAGCCCCTGCCAATAGGGTCCGTAATGGCGGTCGATCTCGGTCTTGAGCAAGGGCTTCGGCCAGTCCGCCAGGGCTTCGCGCAGCGCCTTCTTGCCCTCGCCCTCGAGCTTTTCGCGGTTGAGATCCTCGAGCCCGGTGTCGAGCGCGGTCGCCGTGGCGCGGTAAAGCCCCCGCAGAAGCGTGGCCTTCCAGTTGTTCCAGGTGTTCGGCCCGACGCCACGGATGTCGCAGACCGTCAGCACGGTCAGAAGCTCAAGCCGCTCGCGCGTCTTTACCGCCTTGGCGAAGTCGCGCACCGTGCGCGGGTCCGAGATGTCGCGTTTCTGCGCCATGTCCGACATCAGCAGGTGATAGCGCACCAGCCATTCCACCGTCTCGCAGTCCGCAGGTTTAAGCCCGAGGCGCGGGCAGACCGCGCGCGCGATGCGCGCTCCGACGATGGAATGATCCTCTTTCCGGCCCTTGCCGATATCGTGCAGCAGGCACGCGACATAGAGAACCTTGCGGTTCACCCCGTTCTTCAGGATGCGGGAGGCGACCGGCAGTTCCTCGATCAGTTCCTCGCGCTCGATCTGCGCGAGCGTCGAGATCACCTGTATCGTGTGCTCGTCCACCGTGTAGCTGTGATACATGTTGAACTGCATCATCGCGACGACCGGGGCAAACTCCGGCAGGAAGGCCGACAGGACGCCCAGTTCGTTCATGCGCCTGAGCGCGCGTTCCGGGTTGCCGTGCTTGAGCAGGAGATCGAGGAAGATGCGCACCGCCTCCGGATCGCGCCGCATGGCGTCGTCGATCGTGTCGATGCGCGCCTGCACCTCGCGCATGGCATCGGGGTGGATCAGGTAGCCTGTCCTGAGCGCCTCCTCGAAGAGCCGCAGGATGTTCAGCTTGTCCGCGAAAAAGGCGTCGGCATCTTCCAGCGTGAGGCGGTTCTGCTTGATGTCGTAGCCGTCCCGGACCTTCTTGCGGCGCCGCCCGCGCCCGCGCAGGAACCCGAAGATCGCCGGTTCCTGCTTGACGTGGCGCGCTTCCAGCTCGGTCAGAAAGATGCGGGTCAGCTCGCCCACGCGGGTGGCGTGGCGGAAATAGTCCTGCATGAAATGCTCGACCGCGCGGCGGCCGGAATGGTCCTCGTAGCCCATGAGTTCGGCGACCTGGACCTGGTTGTCGAAGGTCATCTGGTCCTGCGCGCGGTCGGCGATCAGGTGCAGGTGACACCGAACGGCCCAGAGGAACCGCTCGGCCGCGTCGAAGGCGGCGAATTCCTCCGGCCGGAACACGCCCAGCGCCACCAGCTCGTCGATATGCGCGACGCCATGCTCGTATTTCGCGATCCAGTAGAGCGTCTGCAGGTCGCGCAGCCCGCCCTTGCCCTCCTTGACGTTGGGTTCCAGCATGTAGCGCTGGCCCCCCTGCTTGCGGTGGCGCGTGCCGCGTTCCTCGAGCTTGGCCTCGATGAATTCGCCCACCGACCCGTCGAAGAGCTGCTGGCGGAGCGCGGTCTGAAGCTCCGCCCCGACGGCTTCGGTCCCGCAGAGGTAGCGCATCTCCAGCAGGCTGGTGCGGATCGTGATGTCCTGCCGTCCCAGCCGCAGGCATTCCTTCACCGTGCGCGAGGCATGGCCGACCTTCATCCGCAGGTCCCACAGCATGTAGAGCGCGGACTCGATCACGTTCTCGATGGCGGGCGTCATCTTCCACGGCGTGACGAACAGCAGATCGACGTCGGAATAGGGCGCCATCTCGCCCCGCCCGTAGCCGCCGACGGCCATCACGGCCATGCGCTCGGCCTGGGAGGGGAGCGGGTTGGGATGAAGGCGCGTTTCCGCCACGTGCAGCACTTCGCGAACGAGGCTGTCGGTCAGGTGGCAATAGGCCCTGGTGGTGCGCCGGGCGGCGAGGGGCAGCTCGGCGAAGCCCGCCGCGATCGCCGCGCGGCCCGCCGCTTTGGCCTCCTGCAGCACGCCGACGGCGGCCGCGCGCACCGACGCGCTGTCGGTGGCCTCCGCGCAGGCGGCGTCGATCCGCGCGCGGACGGCCTGCGCGTCGAAGATGCGCTGCGCCGGGACGATGAGCGTCCCCGGTTCTGTCGCGACGGTGAGGCGTGGGTTCCGGTCAGAGACCGGGACCGCCAAGGCGTCTTGGGGCGGGGTCAATGATGGCCACCTGGTTATCGGTCACTTGGGCGATCGCCAGCGCCCTCTGGTTGGTGCCGTCGGACAACAGGCGAAAAACGCCGCCCGCACCCTGGAAACCGGGCGATGCCGTCAGGTCGGCGCCGCCGACGCGCCCGGTCGTGGCCACCGTCTCGGCGATGGCGCGCACGCCGTCATAGGCCAGCGAGGCGAGCGTATGCGGCGCAGCCCCGTAGGTCGCGGCGTAGCGGTCCTCGAACCCGGCCAGGGCGCCCTGGTCGGGAAGGGTGAACCAGCCGCCCTGAAGCCCGCCGAATTCCAGCGTCTGGGGCGGTGTGTCCCACCGCGTGAGCCCCATGACCCGCACGGTTTCGAGGTCGAGCCCGTTCTCCGGCAGAAGCTGCGCGAAGAAGGGCAGGGCTCCGGCGCTGTCGGAGGTCAGCAGAACCCCGTTCGCGTCGCCGTTGCGAACCGCCTCGACGACCTGTGGCACCGCATCGATGGCGCCGGTCTGCGAGAACTCGTAGGGCACGGTCGCCGCGATCGTCGCACCCGACCGCGCGGCGGCCCCCCGTATAGCGTCGCGGGCCACCTCGCCCGCGAGGTTGGAGGCGTGGACCACGACGATATTGCCCACCCCCTGTCGCGCGGCGTAGGAGACGAGCCGATCGGCGGTATTGGCGAAGGTGTTGCCCAGAACGAAGACATTGTCGCCCGCGACTTCGGCGTTGTTCGAGAAACTCAGTACCGAAATCCCGGAATTGGCGACGGCGACCCCGACGGCGGCCGCGGATTCCGAGCGCAGGGGTCCGAGGATGACATCGGCGCCCTCCTGCACGGCCTGCCGCGCGACCGTCGCCGCTGTCGCGGGGTCGCCGTCGGTGTTGTAGACGCGAATGTCGATGGTCACGCCGCTCTGCTCCGTCGCGGCGAGGCGCGCGGCATTCTCCAGCGAGCGCGCGATGATCGCGTCGCCGCCCTGCGCCGAGCTGAGCGGCAGGAGCATGGCGACCTCCACCGTCTCGCCGCTGACGCGCGGGCCGGTCCCGAGGCCGGGTCCTCCCACCTGGCAGCTTGCCAAGACCAGAGTGAGCATGGTGGCGAGCACCCACCGAAGCGGATTGCGAAGCGGGTTGCGAAGCCTCTGGAAAGCGGAAAACATCTGCCCTGGTCCTCCGTGGAACATATGCGTGCCCGATCCCGATCCTTGTTCTGACCTGTGGACCGCGACACGCTGGGAAACTACGGTGTCGGGACGGTCAAGTAAACGCGCGATGGGAAAAGGCAGGGTATTCGATGCATCGATGTGGCGGGCGGGTTGGGTCCGTGCCCCCGAACCCGGGCGTCCCTGACCCATGACAGGGCGTCGGGACAAGCCTGACGTCGACGACGCCGCGGAAACCGGCGGTGCTTCGCCGATATCCGCAGCGGCGCTGGCGCCGGGGCTCCATTTCGTGGCCACGCCGATCGGCACGGCGCGCGACATCACCCTCAGGGCGCTCGACACGCTGCGCGCGGCTGACGCGATCGCGGCGGAGGACACGCGAAACACGCGCCGCCTGATGGAACTTCACGGCATCCCGGTGGCCGGGCGTCCGATCCTGCCCTATCACGACCACAACGGTGCAAAGATGCGTCCGCGCCTGCTTAAGATGCTGCAGGACGGCGGGCGCGTGGCCTATGTCTCGGACGCCGGGACGCCGCTGGTGGCCGATCCCGGATACCAGCTGGCGCGCTCGGCCATCGACGCCGGCATTCCGGTCACGGCCGCGCCGGGACCCTCCGCGGTACTGGTCGCCCTTACGGTTTCCGGTCTGCCGACCGACCGTTTTCTTTTCGTCGGCTTCCCGCCGCCGCAGGCCGGTGCGCGGCGCAGCTGGATCGCGGAACTCGACAGCGCGCGGGCGACCGTCATCCTCTTCGAAAGCCCCCGGCGCGTTCATCGACTGTTAGGTGAATTGTGCGACATCCTCGGGGAAGACCGGCAGGCGGCGTTGTGCAGGGAACTGACGAAGCGGTTCGAAGACGTGCGCCGGGGGTCGCTTGGGCAGTTGAGAGACGGGTGCGCGGACATTCCGCCGAAGGGTGAGTGCGTGCTGGTGATCGATCGCGCTTCGGCTGAACGCAGCTCGGACGACAGCGTGCGCGACGCGTTGCGCGCCGAACTGGCCGGCCACAGTGTGAAGGCGGCCGTTGCGGCCGTGGCCGAAGAAACGGGGCGGCCCCGCCGTGAGGTTTACCAGATGGCGTTGCGCCTCAAGGAGGATGAGAAGGATGACCAGTGAGTCGAGTGTTGTGCTGGATGGCGGTTCAGCTGTGCCAGGTATGCATCGCGCAAAGTCCAGCGTCGCGCGGCAGCGCAGGGGCCAGACAAACCATCGCAGCGGGGCTGCCGCCGAAGAGCAGGTGGAGCGCAGCTATCTGCGCACGGGCTATCGCCTGCGAAATCGCCGCTGGCGCGGTGGCGTCGGCGAGATCGACCTCGTCATGGAAAAGGCCGGTGAAATCGTGTTCGTCGAGGTGAAGGCGTCCCGGTCACATGCAGAGGCGGCCCAAGCCTTGCGGGGCGGTCAGATCAAGCGCCTCCTGCGAAGCGCGGAAGCATACATCGGACAGCTGCCGCGCGGCCTCATGACGCCGATGCGCTTCGACGTGGCCCTTGTCGACCGCACGGGCCGGGTGGACCTGATCGAGAACGCGCTCGGCGCCTGATCTCCCATTGCGCTCCCCCGTCGCCCGCGCCATTTTCAGGGTTGGTTCGGGCGCGGGAGACAGATCATGAAAGTTGCGTTCCAGATGGACCCGATCGGGTCCGTCGACATCAATGCCGACAGCACGTTCCGGCTGGCCGAGGAGGCGCAGGCGCGCGGCTGCACCCTGTGGCACTACACCCCCGATTGCCTGTCCTTCCGCGAAGGGCGCGTCGTCGCCCGGGCGCAGCCTCTGACGGTGCAACGCGTCAAGGGCAGTCACGCGAATCTGGGCGAGACCGTCGATCTGGACCTTGGCGATATCGATGTCGTCTGGCTGCGCCAGGACCCGCCCTTCGATATGGGTTACATCACGACGACCCACATTCTGGACCGGCTCAAGGGCCGAACGCTCGTCGTCAACGATCCCTTCTGGGTGCGCAACTCTCCAGAAAAGCTCCTGGTCCTCGATTTCCCCGATCTCACGCCGCCCACGACCATCGCGCGGGACATCGGCGTTCTGCGGGACTTCAAGGCCGAACATGGCGACATCATCCTCAAGCCGCTTTACGGCAACGGCGGGGCGGGCGTGTTCCGCCTCGATCCCAATGACCGCAACCTCGCCTCGCTGCACGAGCTGTTCACCTCCATGAGTCGCGAGCCGCTGATCGTGCAGAAATTCCTTCCGGACGTCGCAGAGGGCGACAAGCGGATCATCCTCGTCGACGGGGAGCCAGCGGGCGCCATCAACCGCGTGCCCGCGCCCGGCGAGACCCGGTCGAACATGCATGTCGGCGGGCGCCCGGAAAAGGCCGCACTGACCCCGCGGGAGCGGGAGATCTGCGCCGCCATCGGCCCGCGCCTGCGCGAGATGGGGCAGGTCTTCGTGGGTATCGACGTGATCGGGGGCTACCTGACCGAGATCAATGTGACCTCGCCCACCGGCATTCAGGAGCTGGAGCGCTTCGACGGCATCAACGTTGCCGGACAGATCTGGGACGCGATCGCCCGGCGCCTCGCCGACGCCGCCTAAAGCTCCGGCGTCCCGATCAGTCGGTAGCCCAGCGCCTCGGCGATATGCGGCGTGGAGATCGTCTCGCAATGGTCGAGATCGGCGATCGTGCGCGCGAGCCTCAGAATGCGATGATAGCCCCGCGCGGTCAGGCGGAACCGTTCGGCGGCGGTCAGCAGCATCGCCTTGCCCGCCGCATCCGGCGTCGCGATCTCGTCCAGGAGCGCGCCCTCGGCATCGGCGTTGACGCGGGCGCCCGACCCGAGTTTCCCGAAGCGTTCGGCCTGCCGTGCGCGGGCGTCCGCGACGCGCGCCGCGATCGCGCGGGAGGTCTCGCCGCCCGGAGGCACGTCGAGATCGCGGTAGGAGACAGGCGGCACCTCGAGGCGCAGGTCGAACCGGTCCATCAGCGGACCCGAGATGCGGGAGAGGTATTCCTCGCCGCAGACCGGCGCGCGGCCGCAGGCCTGGTCGGCGTCGTAAAGTTGCCCGCAGCGGCAGGGGTTGGCCGCGGCGATCAGCAGGAATCGGCAGGGGTAGCGCACATGGGCATTGGCGCGGGCCACGATGACCTCGCCGGTTTCGATCGGCTGGCGCAGGGTTTCGAGGACGGCACGGGTGTATTCGGGAAACTCGTCGAGAAACAGCACGCCGTTATGCGCCAGCGACACCTCGCCCGGTTTCGCGCCGCGTCCGCCGCCCACGATCGCGGCCATGGACGCGGTGTGGTGCGGGGCGCGGAAGGGGCGGGTGCGGGAAATTCCGCCCTCGTCCAGGAGGCCCGCGAGCGAATGGATCATCGAGGTTTCCAGCGCCTCGGGTGCCGTCAGCGGCGGCATGATCCCGGCGAGGCGTGCGGCCAGCATGGATTTGCCCGACCCCGGCGCGCCGATCATCAAGAGGTGATGCCGCCCCGCCGCCGCGATCTCGAGCGCGCGTTTCGCGCGTTCCTGGCCGCGCACCTCCGACAGGCATCCGGCAACCGGCGTGTCGATGACCTCACCGGGGCGCGCGGGCTCCAGCGGCGCGCGGTCGGTCAGGTGCGCCACAAGCTCCGCCAGCGACGCCGCCGCGAAGACCGGCGTGGCGCCGACCCATGCGGCCTCGGCGCCGCAGCCTGCGGGGCAGAGCAGCACGAGGTCGTCCTCGCCGGCCGCGAGCGCCGTGGGAAGCGCGCCATGCACGGCCACGAGGCGTCCGTCGAGCGACAGCTCCCCCAGCGCCATGGAGGAGGAGACCTTGTCCGCCGGCACGATCCCGATCGCCGCAAGCAGCGCCAGCGTGATCGGCAGGTCGAAATGGGACCCCTCCTTGGGCAGGTCGGCGGGCGAGAGGTTGATCGTCACCCTCTTCGACGGCAATGCGATCGCCATCGCCTGCAGCGCCGTGCGCACCCGTTCACGCGCCTCCGACACTGCCTTGTCTGGCAGGCCCACGATGGAAAACCCCGGCAGGCCGGGGGTGACGGCGCATTGCACCTCGACGCGCCGCGCCTCGAGACCCTCGAAGGCGACGGAATGGCACAGGGCCACACTTTCGGGTCGCGGCCCGTCAAACATGGACGTCGTCGAACATGGTTAACGGCTAAGGCCTAAGCGTTTACGAATCGTAAATCCGCATGAAGGCGGGCCAGGCCTCGGCGTCCGCGACGGTCTTGTCGCGGCAAAACGCGTTGCAGAAGCCGAACACGCGCCCGCCGATCTCGGCCAGATGCGTGACGGGCAGGCCCGAATAGGGGCAATGCGCGTTTTCCGGTGTTCCGGCATCGAGGGGCCGCGCGCCCAGGGACGGCACGGCCGGGAACGGGGATCGTTGGAGCGGCATGTCGTATTGCGGCAGCTCCGGCCCCTCTGCCAGCGCCATCGCGCGCCACCGGCGGAAATCGGGCTGGGCAAGGTGGGTGCGGACATAGGTCTGCGCCGTGGTCGAGACGGACAGGCCATAGGTGGCGATCCGTGTCGCGACCGGCGCGTAGAAGGCATCCGCCAGCGTGTAGTCGCCATAAAGGAACGGCCCGCCGGAGCGATCGAGCGCGCGGCTCCAGATGCTGTCGATCCGCTCCAGGTTGGCCCGGACCTCCGGCGGTGTCTCGAAATTCGCCCAGCCGGTGTAGAGGTTCATCGGGCAGGCGCCGCGCAGGGCGGCAAAGCCCGAATGCATCTCGGCAATCAGGCTCAGCGCTTCGGCGCGGTCCTTCGGGTTGGCGGGAAGCAGGCCCTTGTCCGGGAACGCCTCCGCCAGGTGCCAGGCGATGGCGATGCTGTCGGTCAGAACGCCGCCTTGGGGCGTTTTGACCACCGGTACCGTGCCCGCGCCGCCGAACGCGGCGACCTCGGCTGCGAAGGCGTCGGAGTAGATGCGGGTGCAATGCACCGTGACGTCGATGCCGAAGACGGCGAAGGGGAGCCAGCCGCGCAGCGACCAGGACGAATGGCCGCGCTGGCCGATGAGGAGCTCGTAGGTCATGACCGCATTGGCGGTGGCCCTGCGCCGCAGGTCAATCGGGAATGGCTTATGGCCGTCATCAGGCGATGTGATTGACGGTTTCCAGCGACCACCCGGTTTCCCCCCGGTCGAGCCGCGTGACCGACAGCGGGTCGATCCGGTGGGTCAGTGCCTGTCGGAACCCGATGCCCGCCGCCGCGCCGATATGGCCGAGGATCACGCCCATATGCGCGACCGCGATCAGGTCCGCGCCCGGATGCTCCGCCACGAGCGTGTCGATCACCGCAGACACGCGCCTTGCGACATCGAAGAAGCTTTCGCCCTCGGGTGCGGCCACGTCGCCCGGGTTGTCCCAGAACGCGCGGCTGAGCACCGGGTCGCGCTGAGCCACGTCGTCGTGGCTGAGCCCGTCCCACGCCCCGAAATCGAATTCCCTGAGCTGGTCGGTGTCGGGCAGGCGTGTGCGACTGCTCGAGATCCGATCCGCCGTGGCCGAGGCCCGGACAAGATCGGAGGACACAACGATAGCGTCGCGCGGCAGGTAGGCGTCCAGCCGGTCGAGCGCGGCCGCGTCCGACAGGTCCGCCGGGACGTCGCGCCAGCCCGTGAAGGTGGTCTGATGCGTGGGCCCGTGCCGGACCCACCACAGGCGGGCTACCAAAACCGGCGCCCCGATCCCGCCTGCGCGTCGAACGCCTCGTCCGCGTCGTGGGCGTCTTCGGTCCAGCTGTCCGCCACCGGTGGCTCACCCTTGAGGATCTGCGGCAGGCCCGCTGTCACGAACACCACGAGATCGGCCTGCGCGGCGAGACGCTGGTTCAGGCGACCCTGCGCGGAGCGGAAGGTGCGGGCCAAGGCGTTGTCCGGGACGATGCCGCCCGAGACATCGTTGGTGACAATCACCACGGGCCGCGTCATCGCCGCGAGCGTGGCGAGCAGCACGTCGATCTCTTCCTCGACATCCGCGTCGTCGAGCATCTGATTCGTCAGCCAGAAGGTCACGCAATCGACCAGCGCGATCTCGCCCGACTGGATCTTGCCGAGCGGCAGTTCGAGGTCCAGCGGCGCCTCGACGGTGCGCCAGCCCTGGCCGAGCCGCCGCGCGCGATGCCGGGCGATTTTCGCCTCCATCTCGGCGTCGCGGGCCTCGGCCGTCGCGATGTAGACCCGGGACAGACCGGACTGGAGAACAAGGCGCTCCGCGAAGGCCGATTTGCCGGACGAAGCGCCACCGATGATAAGCGTCAGAGGGGGCAGTCGCAATTTAATTTCCCGGAAAGTGAACCGAACGTCGCCTTCGTGCGTATCACCTATAAAGATTGCTTGCGAGATCACAGGGAAACCTTAACCGGGGGTGCGATATGGCACTAGACATGGGTGGAGACCAGACACTTTCCCGCAGGGCCATGAAGGCCGAGTTGCTGGATGCGGAAACCGAGCTCAAGCTTGCCTACGCCTGGCGTGACGAGCGGGACGAGGAAGCGCTGCATCGCCTCGTGACGGCCTACATGCGCCTCGCCATCTCCATGGCGGCGAAGTTCAGGCGTTATGGCGCGCCGATGAACGACCTGATCCAGGAAGCCGGGCTTGGCCTGATGAAGGCCGCCGACAAGTTCGACCCCGATCGTGGCGTGCGCTTTTCCACCTATGCCGTGTGGTGGATCAAGGCCTCGATCCAGGATTACGTGATGCGGAACTGGTCCATGGTTCGCACTGGGTCGACCTCCTCGCAGAAATCGCTGTTTTTCAACATGCGCCGCGTTCAGGCCCGGCTGGAGCGTGAGGCGATGGCCAACGGTCAGTCGCTCGACAGGCACCAGCTGCGCCAGTTGATCGCGACTGAGGTCGGCGTGCCGCTCCACGACGTCGAGATGATGGAGGGCCGCCTTGCGGGGTCCGACTATTCGCTGAACGCCACGCAATCCGCCGAGGATGAGGGTCGCGAATGGATCGACACGCTCGAGGATGAAAGCCGGCAGGCCGCCGAGACGGTCGAGAACGCCCACGACATGGAGACGCTGCGCGAGTGGCTGATCAACGCCATGGGCGCTCTGAACGAGCGCGAACGCTTTATCGTGCGCGAGCGCAAACTGCGCGAGGATCCCCGCACGCTCGAAAGCCTCGGCAACGAGCTGGGCCTCAGCAAGGAACGCGTGCGCCAGCTCGAGGCCGCGGCCTTCGCCAAGATGCGCAAGACGCTCGAGGCGCAGTCGAAGGAGGTCCGGTCATTCCTCGCCATCTGATCCTTCACGCGCCGCTCGGGATCATCGCGGTCCTCTTCGGCGCGACCCTCTTGACGCAACTGCCCGTGGACGGGCTGTCCACGGCGCCCTTCGGTATCGCGGAACGTGCTTCGGACGGCTTCGTCGGGGCCGGTTCCGGTGCGCCCGTTACGCAGATCGCGTTTGCGAACTGACCCGGGCGCAATGCGTCTATTCGAGGTGACCGTGAGCGGCGCCCTCCCGGCGCTCGTGGCCTTGATGCTCACGGTCGCCGCCACGGCGGAGGCCGTGACAACGGCTGGCGACGTCGTGCAGAGGATCGAGGGCGTCGATGTCGTGATCCTCGGCGAAGTGCATGACAACCCCGCCCACCATGTCTTTCAGACCGATGTGGTGGCGGCGCTCGACCCCGCGGCGATCGTGTTCGAAATGGTGACCGCCGAAGAGGCGCGTTTCGTGACGCCCGACCTCGCCGCCGATGCCGAGGCGCTCTCCGAGGCGCTGGGCTGGGCGGAGTCCGGCTGGCCCGACTTCGCACTGTATTATCCGCTGTTTCGGCAGGCCGCGCGCGCCGCCGTCTATGGCGCCGAGGTGCCTCGCGATGTCGCGCGCGCCGCCTTTGCAGAAGGTGCCGCTGCCGTATTTCCCGGCGACGCGGCCCGGTTCGGCCTGAGCGACCCGTTGGACCCCGACGAGCAGGCCATGCGCGAGGCCGAACAACAGGAGGCCCATTGCAATGCGCTGCCCGAGGACATCCTGCCGGGCTTCGTCGAGGCGCAGCGCCTGCGCGACGCGGCACTGGCCGAGGCGGCGCTGGATGCGCTCGAGGCCCATGGCGCGCCGGTCGTGATCGTGACGGGCAACGGGCACGCCCGTACCGATTGGGGCGTTCCGGCCCTGCTGGCCCGGGCGGCACCGGAGGTCACCGTCTTCGCACTGGGCCAGTTCGAGTCCGCACCCGAGGGTTCCGTGCCCTTCGACGCCTGGACCGTTGCCGAGCCTGTGGATCGTCCCGACCCCTGCGCGGCATTGCGTTGAATGGACGCCGCGCGCGGCATCGCGGAGACTGGCCGGATGCCATCGCACCGGACGCTTCGCGTGGTGTTTCGGGGGCCGTTCCGGGCCTCGTGCTGACCCAAGCGGCCCATGGTGGCCTGCTCACGGCCCTGGCCTGGCCTGATCCCCTGTTCCGCCACGCCCCAAGGCGGGATGGTGAGCTTTCACGCCACGGACCCCCTGCCGCCCGAGGCGAGGCACTTGGCCCATGACGTGACGGCTGCCTTCGTGGCGTCGCCGCTCGGCATCCCCGCTCATCGGGTCGATATCTGGCTGGTGGACGAAGGCTGGCCCGCGCGCATCTTCTTTCACTGGCAGCCCGCGTCCGTCTGGGGCACCGACGGGCGGGAGAGGGTCTGGGTCACGCGCGCGCTGGCGCGGCTGTCGGGCGATCTCGATGCGCTTTTCGCGCCCGATGCCGAGATGCAGGCAAGTGGGGCCTGTCCGATGGTTCCGCAATTCGGCATTGCGAGTGCCGGGGGTGGCACCTAACCTTTGCTCGAGACGGGACGCGGGGACGCAACCATGCTGGCCGACAAGAAAATCCTGCTGATCATCAGCGGCGGCATCGCGGCCTACAAGTCGCTCGACCTGATCCGCAGGCTGCGGGAGCGGCAGGTGGGCGTCGTGCCGGTCCTCACGCGCGCGGCGGAGGAGTTCGTGACGCCGCTTACCGTGTCGGCGCTGGCGGGCGTCAAGGTCTATCGTGATCTATTCGACCTCACCGACGAGGCGGAGATGGGCCATATCGAACTCAGCCGCGCGGCCGATCTGGTCGTCGTGGCCCCCGCCACGGCCGATCTGATGGCGAAGATGGCGGGCGGGCATGCCAATGACCTCGCCTCGACCCTGTTGATGGCCACCGACAAGCCCGTTCTGATCGCGCCCGCCATGAACGTGAAGATGTGGGAGCATCCGGCGACGCAGCGCAATCTTGCGACCCTGCAGGCCGACGGCATCCGCGTCGTGGGGCCCGCCGAGGGCGCAATGGCCTGCGGCGAGTTCGGCCCGGGGCGCATGTCCGAGGTGCCCGAGATCATCGCCGCCATCGAAGCCGCCTTCGGCCATGGCCCGCTGTCGGGACGGCACGTGCTGGTGACGTCGGGTCCGACCCATGAGCCCATCGACCCGGTCCGCTACATCGCCAATCGGTCTTCGGGCGCGCAGGGGACTGCGATCGCCGCAGCGCTCCGCGATCTGGGCGCGCGCGTCAGCTTCATATCGGGACCGGCCCGTGTGCCGCCCCCGGCCGGCGTGGACGTGATACCGGTGGAGACCGCCGCCGAGATGGAAAAGGCCGTCGCCGCCGCCCTTCCCGCCGATGCCGCGATCTTCGCCGCCGCCGTGGCCGACTGGCGCGTCGACAACGCTGCGGGGCAGAAGATCAAGAAAACGGCGGGTGACGTCCTGCCCACGCTGGACTTCGTGGAGAACCCCGACATCCTCGCGACCGTGGCGCAGATGGGCGAGGGGCGCCCGCAGCTTGTCATCGGCTTCGCGGCCGAGACCGAGGAGGTGGAGCGGCACGCGACCGGGAAACGCGCGCGCAAGGGCTGCGACTGGATCGTGGCAAACGATGTCTCGCCGGGAACGGGCATCATGGGCGGCACGGAGAACGCCGTGACGCTGATCACCGCGGACGGTGCCGAGACATGGCCGCGCCTGAGCAAGGCGGAGACCGCCGCGCGGCTGGCGGCGCGCATCGCCGAGACGCTTGCGTGAGCGGCCGGCGGCGCGAATGCGTATTTTCGGAAAGATGAAGGGGGCAGGGTGTCCGTGGTGATCGAGATGGTGCGCGAGGACTGGGCCGATCCGGCGGTGCCATTGCCGGATTACGCCACCGCGGGCGCGGCGGGCGCGGATTTGCGCGCGAACCTGCAGCCCGAGGATCGCGCCGCCGGCCTGTCCCTGCAGCCGGGGTGCCGCGTGCTGGTTCCGACCGGGTTGCGCGTGGCGATACCCGAAGGCCACGAGATGCAGATCAGGCCGAGGTCGGGTCTGGCGCTCAAGCATGGCATTGGCATTCCCAACGCGCCCGGCACGATCGACAGCGATTATCGCGGACCGCTGGGCGTGATCCTGATCAATTTCGGGGGCGAGGTCTTCGTCATAGCGCATGGCGCCCGCATCGCGCAGGCCGTCGCAGCCCCGGTCCTGCGCGCCCGGTTCGTCTTGACCGGGACGCTGGACGCGACCGTGCGGGGCGGCGGCGGCTTCGGCTCCACCGGAGTCGGCTGATGCTGCTGGTCGCCCTCCTCGCCGCGGTGATCTGGGGCATCGGCGCGGCCATGGGCGTGCCGCGCGCGGCGCGGGTCAACATGCTCGGCCTGCTTTTTGTCATCGTGCTGGCGCTGCAGATCGTCCTGCCCGACGGCCACCCGGTCCGCGAGGCTACCGGCGGGTCGCCGGCGCTTTGGCTGATCCTTGCTGCCGGCGTGGTGCTGGTCCTGCTTTATCGCTCGATCCTGAACCGGTTGCGCGGACAGGCCGCCGAGATCGAGGCGACGCGTGACGAGACGCAGCCCGCGATGCCCCAGGGGCCGTTCAGCGATGCGGAGCTCGAGCGCTACGCACGCCACATCACCCTGCCCGATATCGGCGGCGCCGGGCAGCTCGCGCTCAAGGATGCGAAGGTTCTCGTGATCGGCGCGGGCGGCCTGGGGGCGCCTGCGTTGCTGTATCTCGCGGCCGCCGGCGTCGGACGGATCGGGATCGTCGACGGCGACACGGTGGCGCTGTCCAACCTGCAGCGGCAGGTGATCCACACGGACGCGCGGCAGGACATGCCCAAGGTCTTCTCAGCCCAGGCCGCGATCGAGGCGCTCAATCCGCATGTGGACACGCGGCCCTACAATCGCGCGCTCACCGCCGATATCGCGGAGGAGCTTTTCGCCGAATACGATCTGATCCTCGACGGCACGGACAGCTACGAGACCCGCGCGCTGGTCAATCGCGCGGCGGTGGCCGTGGGGCGCCCCGTCCTGGCGGGTGCCATCAGCGCGTGGGAGGGGCAGATCACGCTCTATGATCCGGCGTCGGGTGCGCCCTGCATGGCCTGCGTCTTTCCCAAGGCGCCGGAGCCGGGATTGGCCGCGACCTGCGCCGAAACCGGGGTGATCGGCGCGCTGCCCGGCGTGGTGGGCTCGATGATGGCGCTGGAGGCAGTGAAGCATATCACCGGCGCGGGTAGGGGGCTGTCCGGTCGGATGCTGATCTATGACGGCCTGCACGCGGAGATGCGCAGCTTCGCGATGAAGCGGCGGCCCGATTGTCCCGTTTGCGGCGGGCTCTGATCGGGCGCGGCTGGTCGCGACATTCCGCCGCACTACCTTCTTCCCACCGGCCGCCGGCCGAATAGGGAGGAAAGTAACCATGTTCAGGACTGCACTTGCCATTGCCGCACTGGTCGCGGCGCCCGCCTTTGCCCAGTCGACGCCATCCCCCGAGGGGGCGGAGGTCTATTTCATCGGTCTCGAGGACGGGGCCACGATCAGCAATCCCGTCACGCTACATTTCGGGCTGCGGGGGATGGGAGTCGCGCCGGTCGGCGTGGACCTGCCCAATACCGGGCACCATCACCTGCTGATCAACCGTGACCCGTTCAACGAGGATGACGAGGGATTCGGTGTTCCTGCCGACGACAACCACCTGCACTTCGGCGCCGGCCAGACCGAAGTGACGCTGGAGCTGCCGGCGGGAACCCATACGCTGCAGCTGGTTCTGGGTGACGTGAACCACGTGCCGCACGACCCGCCGGTGGTGGGCGACGTGATCACCGTCACGGTGGAGTGATACCGCCCGCCCGATGAGGGCTCGAAACTCCGGTGGCGTCGGCCTAGGTTCCCGATCAACAAGGGAGCCTGCCATGACCGACGCCGCCAATCCGCTTCTGAAAGACTGGGACACGCCCTTCGGGCTGCCGCCCTTTGCCTGGATCGACGACGCGCATTTCGCGCCCGCGCTCGACGCCGCGCTGGACGAGGGGCGCGTCAATATCGCGGCGATCGCGGACAATCCCGAACAGCCGACCTTCGCCAACACGATCGAGGCGCTGGAGCTGGCCGACGCCACGCTCGACCGGGTGGCGGGCGTGTTCTTCAACCTCGCCGGGTCGGATTCGAACCCGGCGCGCGAGGCGCTGCAGCGGGACTTCGCGCCCAAGTTCTCGGCCTATTCCTCGGAGATCACCAACAACGCCAAGCTCTTCGCCCGGATCGCCGATCTGTGGGAGCGCCGGGAGCATCTCGGGCTCAGCGACGAACAGATGCGCGTGCTCTACCTCACCCATCGCAGCTTCGTGCGGTCCGGCGCGGCGCTGGGTGACGCGGCGCGCGACCGGCTGACCGAGGTGAAGGGGCGTCTGGCCGTCCTCGGCACACAGTTCGCGCAGAACCTGCTGGCCGATGAACGCGAATGGTTCATGGAACTGGCCGAGACGGATCTCGAAGGTCTGCCGGATTTCGTCGTGTCCGCCGCCCGCGCCGCCGGGGAGGAAAAGGGCGCCGGGGGGCCGGTCGTCACGCTTTCGCGGTCGCTGATCGTGCCGTTCCTGCAATTTTCGCCCCGACGTGACCTGCGGGAGAGGGCGCTGAAGGCCTGGGCCGCGCGCGGCGCCAATGGCGGCGAGACCGACAACCGGGAGATCGCCGCCGAGATCCTCGCGCTCAGGGCCGAGCGGGCGACGCTTCTGGGGTATGCCGATTTCGCCTCCTACAAGCTGGAGACCGAGATGGCGGGCAGCGCCGCGCGCGTGCGTGACCTGCTGATGGCCGTCTGGGAGCCCGCCAAGCGCGCCGCCGACGCGGATGCCGCCGTGCTGGAGGAGATGATGCGCGCCGATGGTGTGAACGGCCCGCTGGAGCCGTGGGACTGGCGCTACTACGCCGAGAAGCGCCGCCGCGCCGAGCATGACCTCGACGAGGCCGAGCTGAAGCCCTTCTTCCAGCTCGACGCCATGATCGGGGCGGCCTTCGACTGCGCGAACCGTCTCTTCGGGCTGGAATTCGCACCGCTCGACGTGGACCTCTACCACCCCGACGCCCGCGCATGGGAGGTCACGCGGGACGGGCAGCACGTGGCCGTCTTCGTGGGCGACTATTTCGCGCGCGGATCGAAGCGGTCGGGCGCATGGTGTTCGGCCATGCGCAGCCAGAAGAAACTGGGCGGCGACGTGCGGCCCATCGTGGTCAATGTCTGCAACTTCGCCAAGGGCGATCCGGCGCTCCTGTCCTATGACGATGCGCGGACGCTGTTTCACGAGTTCGGCCATGCGCTGCACCAGATGCTGTCGGACGTGACCTATGGCTCGATCAGCGGGACGAGCGTGGCGCGGGACTTCGTGGAGTTGCCCAGCCAGCTTTACGAGCATTGGCTGGAAGTGCCCGAGGTGCTTCAGAAACACGCGCGGCACGCGCAAACGGGGGCGCCGATCCCGCAGGACATGCTCGACCGGCTTCTGGCCGCGCAGACCTACGACATTGGGTTCCAGACGGTGGAATACGTGGCCAGCGCGCTGGTCGATCTGGACTTTCACGAGGGCGCCGCGCCCGAGGACCCGATTGCGGCGCAGGCCGGGACGCTGGCGCTCATTGGCATGCCGCGCGCGATCGGGATGCGCCATGCCACGCCGCATTTCGCCCATGTCTTCGCGGGCGACGGCTATTCCAGCGGCTACTACAGCTACATGTGGTCCGAGGTCATGGACGCCGACGCCTTCGCCGCTTTCGAGGAGGCGGGGGATGCTTTCGATCCGGCGCTCGCGAACAAGCTGGAGCGGCACATCCTGTCGGCGGGCGGATCGCGGGACGCGGCGGAGCTATACACCGCGTTCCGGGGTCGCATGCCGGGGGTGGAGGCGCTTCTCAAGGGTCGGGGTCTGGATCGGGTGGCATAGCGTCGGGCACAAGGCTCATCCGCGCCATCATGTCGGCCCGGCGCATCGCATCGCCGGCAGGCGTCGCAGGGTAGTCGCCGGGGTCATCATGCACCTCCAGGATCATCTCGTGAACCGCAGCGTCGGGTCCCGGTTGGCGCCGTGCGTCCAGACCGTCGAGAAGCGACAGCATCCCCCGGTTGGAGCGCATCACGTGGCCCAGAAGCCGGTCGATCCCGTTGTGGCAGGCCACCCGCGCCAGCACCCCGAGCAGGAGGCCGCCAAGCCCGCGCCGCTGGTAGCGGTCCACGACGGTCAGCGCGAATTCCGCCATGCGCGAGTCGCCCGGCAGGCGCACGAAACGGGCCGTGCCCGCCGGGTCTATCCCGCCATCCGCCAGGGGGACCGCCGCGCCTATGGCCACATGATCGCGGTCGTTGGGGCTGGTGAAGGCCATCACCTGCGCCTCGCTCAGCCGTGCGATGCCGCCGAAAAAGCGGGACTGGCGTGATGCCTCCGACATGTGGTCGAAGCCCAGCCGCAACAGGTCTGCATCCGCTGGCGTGACCTCGCGGATCAGGAGGGGCGTTTCGTCCGGCAAGCTCGTCAGTATGGGCCGAAGGATCATTCCGCTCGCGCCCCCGCTGCGTGTTCGCGATGGCGCCGTTCCGTGCAGTATAACCCCTATGTGGATGTCAGTCGAAGATTTCGCCCGGCTCGACGCCCCAGAGCGCGCGGGGATCGACCCAGCCGCGATAGCCGCCGGTTTCCATCAGGCACCAGTCGGGGCGGCATTCCCTGAGCCGTCCGATCACGCCCAGTTCGGCGCGCGCGCGCACCGGGCTGTCGGCATCGGGCCGGCTATGGAGCGCCAGCATGTCCGCCTCGACGATGGCCGTGCGCACCCCCGACAGGAGCGAGTGGTGCATCCAGCCGCCGACGCCGTCGCGGTCGACGACTCGCCGCCAATGCCCGTGTTCGGCCACGATCATCACCGGCATGCCGCGCCGGGTGAAGACCCAGTCGATCCGATGGCTGCGGGACGGGCCACGCCTTGCGTTGCCCTCCGACGCGGCCATCGAGACATAGCGCGGCAGGGCGAAGCCGGTGACCGACCCGCGGCGTTCGGGGGCCGTTGCGGCGGCTTCCTCGGGGAGACTTGCGGCGGTCCGCTCCGAAGCTGCCTGGCGGGCCAGAGCGGGCAGGCTGCGCGCCATGTCGGCACGGGCGACGTCCATTTCTGCCGCCTCCGCGTCGCGCGGGCCCATCGGCTCCGCCGATGCCAGCGTCCAGAACAGGAGCGACGCCCCCGCTATGGCCGGAAGGGCCCGTTTGAGCGTTCTGATCAGATCGCTGCTCACTCTCACTGCCTCGATCGCCTTGTCCCCGCTGACCCGTCTGGGCAGGTCTTGCGGCGCATGCGGTTATTGTCGCGGGCCGGATGGTCGTTCTTGCGTGCTACCGGCGGATGCGAGAGTGTCACGACGCGAGATGGAAGGCCAGCGAAGGAACGCGTCACATGGCAGGTGAGCGGTTGAGTGTTGTCGTAACGCGACGGTTGCCCGAGGCCGTGGAGACGCGGATGAAGGAGCTGTTCGACGTCGAGTTGAACGAGGCCGACATGCCGATGAGCAAACCGGAACTGGTCAGCGCGATGAACCGCGCCGATATTCTGGTGCCCTGCATCGCCGACCGGATCGACGCGGGCATGCTGGCACAGGCGGGCGACCGGCTGAAGCTGATCGCGAATTACGGGGCGGGCGTGGATCATATCGACGTGTCCACTGCGCGGCAGAGGGGGATCCTCGTGTCCAACACGCCCGGCGTGATGACCGACGACACCGCCGACATGGTCATGGCGCTGATCCTCAGCGTCCTGCGCCGCGTGCCCGAAGGCATGGCGGTGATGCAGGAGGGCAACTGGGCGGGCTGGGCGCCCACGGCCTTCATGGGCGGTCGCGTCGGAGGCCGACGATTGGGCATCCTCGGCATGGGCCGGATCGGACAGGCCGTGGCCCGCCGCGCGCAGGCCTTCGGGATGCAGGTCCATTACCACAACCGCCGGCGGCTCCACCCCGACACCGAGGCCGAGTTCGAGGCCACCTATTGGGAAAGCCTCGACCAGATGATCGCCCGCATGGACGTGATTTCCGTCAACTGCCCGCACACGCCGTCGACCTTCCACCTGATGAATGCGCGGCGTCTGAAGCTGATGAAGAAGGACGCGGTGATCGTGAACACCTCGCGCGGCGAGGTGATCGACGAGAACGCGCTGACGCGGATGCTGCGCAGCGGAGAGATCGCGGGGGCGGGCCTCGACGTGTTCGAGAAGGGCCGCGAGGTGAACCCCCGCCTGAGAGAGCTGCCGAACGTGGTTCTGCTGCCGCATATGGGCTCGGCCACGCGGGAGGGCCGCGCCGAGATGGGCGAGAAGGTGATCATCAACATCAAGACCTTCGCCGACGGGCACCGGCCGCCGGACATGGTCGTGCCGGCGATGCTCTAGGGGCGTACGCATCTCCTCCCGCCCCCTTCGGGAGCGCTCGTCGCTGCGTGGTGCCTCCGGCGGGGAATATTTGAAACCAGAGGAAGAAGGGCGGCTTTTTCGGGGATGTCGCTTTCGCGCCGGATTGCGTCGGGTGGGCGAGGCGGCACAGGCCGCGCTCGGGCAGGTAGGGGCAGCGCAGATTTCGAGCGGAGCGTTCGTCCATGAAGACCCATGTCAAAGCCCTTGTCGTCGGCGGCGGTGCCGTCGGCACCTCGATCGCCTATCACCTCGCGCGGGCGGGCTGGGACGACGTGATGCTGCTCGAGCGCGACGAGCTGACGAGCGGCTCCACCTGGCATGCCGCGGGTCTTTTGCCGCTCTTCAACATGTCCTACGCGACGAGCCATATCCACGACTACTCTGTCAGGTTCTACAAGACGCTGGAGGAGGAGACGGGGCTGAACGCCGGTTTCTACGTGGTGGGCAACCTGCGCATGGCGCAGACCGATGCCCGCATGGACGAATACATGCTCTATGCGTCGACCGCCGAGACGGTGGGCATCCCGTTCGAGTGGATGACGCCAGACCAGATCAGGGAGCGCTGGCCGCTGGTGCGGACCGAGGACCTGAAGGGTGCGATCTATCATCCGACGGACGGCTACATAAACCCGGCCGATGTCACCATGGCCATGGCCAAGGGTGCCCGCCAGCGCGGTGTCGCGATTGAGCGGAAATGGCAGGTCGACGGCTTTGAATGGACCGGGTCGGACTGGCGGGTCACCTGCACCAAGATGGTGGAGAAGGGCGGCAACCTGGTGGCTTCCGAGGAACAGGTCGTCGTGACCGCGGAGCATGTGGTCACCGCCACCGGCAACCATGCGCAGCGCACCGCGCGTCTGCTGGGGATCAAGAGCCCTGCCATTCCGGTGGAGCATCAGTTCATCGTGACCGAGCCCGACCCCGCGCTGGTCGAGTGGCGCAAGTCCAACCCCGAGCACCCGGTGCTGCGCGATGCCGACGCCAAGTGGTACGTCCGCGAGGAGCGCGGCGGCTGGATCCTCGGCCCCTACGAGCACGGCGCGCCCGCGCGGTTCCTCTACGAGGTGCCCGAGACGTTCCGCGCCGACCTCTTCCCGCTCGATCTGGAACGGATCGAGGAGGAATACATGTCGATGATCCACCGGATTCCGTCCTCGGAGACGGTGGGTCTGAAGGACGATTACAACGGTCCGATCTGTTACACGCCGGATGGCAACCCGCTGGTGGGACCCGCGCCGGGCCTGCGCAACATGTGGCTGGCCGAGGGCTTTTCCTTCGGGATCACGGCGGCCGGAGGTACCGGATACTACCTCGCTCAGTTGATGGTCGAGGGCGAGGCCGAGATCGACATGGGCTCCCTCGACCCCCGGCGCTACGGCAACTGGATGACGACGGAATACAGCGCGCGCAAGAACGAGGAGGCCTACGCGCATGTCTACATCCTGCACCACCCCGACGAGGAGCGGGAGGCCTGCCGCCCGCTGAGGACCGCGCCCGCCTATGACCGCCAGAAGGCGCTGGGCGCGCAGTTCGGGCAAGTGAACGGCTGGGAACGGCCGAATTACTACGGACGCGAGGACGCGCCCGAGAACTTCGATCATGACGCCCGGTCCTTCCGGCGCGGCGGCTGGTGGGAGTATGCCAAGGCCGAAGCCGAGGCGATCCGGACGGGCGTCGGTCTCATCGACGCGACGGCCTTCACCAAGCATCTGCTGCGTGGGCCGGGTGCCACGGCCTTCCTGGACCACTTCACCTGCAACAAGCTGCCGAAGGTGGGACGGATCAACCTGACCTACGCGCTGACCAGCCACGGCACGACGCGGACGGAATACACCATCGTGCGGCTCAAGGAGAACGAATACTACCTCGTCTCGGCCGGGGCGTGGACCGCCTATGACGCGGATTTCCTGATCAAGTCGGCCGAGGATTTCATGGCGGCCGGTGGTGGTCACGTGGATATCCATGACGTCACCACGCAATGGGGCGTCTTCGCCATCGCGGGGCCGAAGTCGCGGGATGTCTTGCGCGAGATCGTCAAGGATGCGGACCCTGACACGGCGCTGGGCAACAAGCGCTTCCCGTGGCTCTCGATGCGCGAGATCGAGCTGGGCATGTGCCCCGTGCGCGCGATCCGGGTGGCCTATACCGGGGAGCTGGGCTGGGAGCTTCACCACCCGATCGAGATGCAGAATTACCTGTGGGATCAGCTGATGGCGGCCGGTGCGCCGCACGCGCTGAAACTGGTCGGTGCGCGGGCGCAGAACTGGCTGAGGCAGGAGAAATCCTACCGCGCGTTCGGCACGGAACTGGGCCGCGATGCCACGCCGCTCGAGGCCGGGCTCGACCGGTTCGTGGACCTCTCCAAGGAGTTCCACGGCAAGGAGCGCATGGTCGCGACCGGCGTCCGGTTCAAATGCGTGACCGTGCTGATCGACGGGCCGAACGATGCCGACCCCTGGGGGCGCGAGGCGCTTTATGCGGGCGACACCAAGGTGGGCCGACTGACCTCGGGCGGCTACTCGGTGCATTTCGGCAAGCAGATCGGCATGGGCTATGTCGCGCCGGAGCATGCCGGGGTGGGCACGAAGCTCAAGCTGCGCATGTTCCGCGGGCTCCATGACGCCGAAGTCGTGGAAGACAGCCCCTACGATCCGCAGAACGCCGCGATCCGCGTGGACGGGTGAGGCGCGCCGGCTCGCCGATCGCTCCGCTCGGCGGCTACCCCGCGGCCTCGATCAGCGCGGCCATTGCCGAGTTGCCGGCCTCCCGCGCCTCGGCGAAGACCTCCGAGGCGTGTTTGTAGGCCATTTCGTAGAAAAGCCTGTGCTGTGACCACGCGAGAAACCCGGCGCCGCTGAGGCCCGGCGGGCGGATCATCATGTCCGTGGGCAGAAGCGCCTTGAGCATGTCGCCCTGACCGACGAGGAGCGAGCGCATCACGGTCGAGATCAGGCCCGGCGCACGCGGCGCGCCTTTTCCGAACGGCAGGACCGAACGTTTCAGAAGCTCGGCCCGGCCGGGCAGGCTGGCGTAGTCCACATGATAGACGCGGCCCGTCTCCTTCTGGACGTTGACCACCACGTTCGGCCCTGTCTTGAGACGGTGCATCGTGCGGAACGGCATGTTGTCGATGCACCCCCCATCGACCAGCATCTTTCCCTCCGAGGTGAAGAAGGGCGGCAGGATGCCCGGGATCGCCGAGGACGCGCGCACCGCTTCCCAGAGCGGGCCGGTCCTCAGTTCGGTGAGTGTCATGGACGACAGGTCCGCCGCCACCGCGTAGAAGGGCAGCCACAGGTCCTCGATCGGCCCGTCGCCGTAATGCTGGAACAGGGAGGCGTCGAGCACCTTTTGATCCAGAAACGCGTATCTGGGCACGGTCACGCGGCGCATGGCGCCCGAGCGCACGAAGATGTCCTCGACCCTCGGTCCGATCTCTTCGGCGGGCACGCCAAGCGCGATGGCGCCGGCCATGGCGGAACCGACGGACGTGCCGCCCACGATGTCGATGGGAATGCCCAGATCCCGGATTGCCCGCCAGACGCCCACATGGGCGACCCCGAAGGCGCCGCCGCCCGACAGAACCATGCCCGTGGCACGATCCGTCAGGAACCGGGCAAGCCGGGCGATGTCCGCGCCGTCTTCGGTCAGCGCCACGTGATGGTGCAGGAAGACTGGCCGCGACATCAGCCAATGGGCGGTGCCGCTGGCACGCTGCATCCGATGTGGGTGGATGAGCACGAGCCGCCGCTGGTTTTCCGGGATCAACTCCAGCGCGAGGCTCTCGAGCTCCGACGGCGGCGCATGGCGGTGCGCCTGCGCCACGAAGATCACGTGATCGGCCTGGCGCAGCACGGTGCGCGACCACGCGCCGGCCTCGGCTCCGGCCACGAAAAGGACCGTCCCGGCCTCGCGTTCCTGCGCGTTCAGCCAGGCCAGTGCCGCGTCGCTCTCGGGGTCGGCCGTCGCGCCGAGCGCCTCGCGGAACGCGGCCTCGGTGACGAGGCGCACACCGCGCGGCCCGGTCATGGCCCCGGCGAGATCCGGAGCGAAGCGCGCGGGCAGAGGCGCGCCCGCCGACGGCACCAGACAGAGCGTCCGCGCCTTGGGGCGGCCGGGATCGGGGACGACGCGCGCCGATGTCTCGGCCAGCCGTCCGGCCAGTTCCGACGCGATGGCCTGCTGCAGCCCCGGTGTGGTCGCGCAGAGCAGATTGTAGGCGCATCGGTCGATCCGCAGGACGACCGAGCGGCGCGCCGCGATCACGTCCGCGGTGCGCCCGCGGCCCGTCAGAAAGGCGATCTCGCCGATCACGCTGCCCGCGCCGATCTCGGCCAGAAGGACGCCGTCGCGCTCCACCGTGAAGTGGCCCGTCTCGACGAGATACATCTCGTCGGCGCCGCTGCCCTCGGCGATCAGCCGCGTGCCACGGGCCACGGTTTCCCGCTCGAGGCGCTCCAGCGCGGGGCCCTCGAGGATCTGGAACAACCCGCTGGTCGCCTCGGTTTGGTCTGCGCTCATCGATGCCCCCTTGCCCCCCTTGCATAATGCCCCGGAGGCCAGATTAGCGACCCCGTGCCGGGTTCGGCCAGCACTGTCTATGGTCTTTCGGGTGACCCGACGCCATCAGGGCGCTTTTCGAAGGCAAGGAGGAGGTTGTTGGCCGGCATCCGGACGGTCTCGACATGGCTCAGGCCGTGCCGGACGGCGGTGGCGACCACATCCACCACGTCCTTGTAGCCGATCCCGGTATCCCGGCGCGTGAGTTCGGCGTGAAAGGCGGCGTCGCCGACGCTCGTGGCCTCGCCATCGCGCAGGAAGGGTCCGTAGAGCACGGCGATCCCGCCCGGTGCGAGGACCTCGGCGATCCCCTCCAGCGCGGCCTGCATCGCGGGCGCCGTGATCAGGTGCAGGAGGTTCACGACGACGACCAGATCGGCCGGCGCCTCGTCCAGCGCCCAGCCGGGTTGCGAGACATCGAGCGCGCGCGGCGCGTCGATATTGGCGCTGCCCTCGGCGGCGATCCACGCGGCGACGGAGGCGCGCTGCGCCGGGTCGGGATCGGTCGGCTGCCAGCGCAGCCCCGGCAGGGCGGAGGCGAAGCGGATGACATGCTCCCCGCTGCCCGACGCGATCTCGAGCGCGCGCCCGCTGGCGGGGGCGAGCCGCGCAAGCTCTTGCGCGATCGCGTCGCGGTTGCGCAGTGCCGCGGGGGCGGAACGGCGCGGGTCGCCTTCGGACGGTGAGGATGTCATGGCTCTGCCTCCGGAATGATGCGTCTCGGACCGCGTTACACGGCGGCCGACAGCCCGGACCTCAGCCGGTCGGGGCGCAGCGCCGCGACGATATCGACCGGCAGGGCAGGTGCGCGCCCCGCGATAAGCTCGGCGACGAGCTGGCTCGCGGCTGGTGCGGTCTGGAACCCGTAGCCGCCCTGACCGGCGATCCAGACGAAATCCGGGCACAGGGGGTCCGGTCCGAGAACAAGGCACCGATCCGGGGCGAAGGTCCGAAGACCCGCCCAACTGCCGGTCACCCGCGTGACCTCTTCGGTGACGAAGGGCTGATATCGCGCGATCCCTTCGGCCAGCACCATGTCGTCGGCAAAGGCGTCATGGGGCTCGGGGACGGGATGCTCCTCGGCCGGCGACACCAGCCAGGCCCCGGCATCGGGCTTTGCGTACCAGCTTTCGCCCGCACCGATCAGCATCGGCCAGCCGCTGACATCATGTTGCCCGGGCGCGGGCATCCGCGCTATGGAGCGGCGCAGCGGTTGCAGACCAAGCGGCGGGAGACCCGCGAGGACGGCGACGCTGTCGGCCCAGGCCCCGGCCGCGTTCAGGAGCACACGGGCGGTGTGATCCGCGCCGTCGCTTGTCGTCACGCGCCAGACCTTTCCGTCCCGCGAGATCGCCGTGGCCGTGGCGCCCGTCCGGACCTGCCCGCCATTGGACCGGATCGTCCGGGCGAAATGCTGCACCATCCGGTCGGTGTCGAGGTCCCATGCCTCGTCATGGAACGCCGCCCGCGTGACATGGCTTGTGTCGAGAATGGGAACGCGCGCGCGGGCCTCTTCCAGCGGGATGGGTTGCAGCGCCATTGACGCGATATCCGCCTCGGCCTCCGCTTCCTGCCCCGGTCCGCCGAGCAACATGAGCCCGCGCGGCGACAGGACGCCCCCGTCGAGCGTTTCATGCGCCTCGCGCGAGGCCTTGTTCAGCGCGACGGTGACCGGGTGGCCGTAATTGGCCTCGTAGAGCGCGGCGGACCGGCCCGATGCATGGTAGGCCAACGCGCTTTCCGCCTCCAGGAGCAGGACCGATCCCGACTCGGACACCCGCGCGCCCGCCGATGTGCCGGCGATGCCGCCGCCGATGACGATGAAATCCCAGATCATGGGGCAGGGATGGCACGGCCGCAGGACGCGGGCAAGACGCAGCGGAGGGATTGCGCCGCCCCTGGCGTCGCCCGGGGAAGCGCCGCCTCGGGGCGCGAGGCCCCTCGGCGCCGCTGATGCCTCCGGCGGGAGTTTTCTGCCAGGATGAAGATCGGGGCGGTCCGTCTCTTCATCCTGGCAGGAAAACTCCTGGGGGAGGCGTAGCCGGGGGCAGAGCCCCCCAGACCAAAAAACGGGTCGGCGCAGAAGGCGTCGATGCAATCATGAAAAGGGCCCGCACGCGGCGGGCCCGGTTCGGACGATCTTCGCGGTCCGTCAGTTGTCGAGTTCGACCGTCAGCCCTTCGACGAAAAAGCCCATACCGGCCAGCGGCCCGTCTTCGGGCGTCTCGCCCTCGGCCAGCCAGGGCGTGCCGTCCTGCTGGTTGATCGGCCCGGTGAAGGGGTGGTACTCGCCCGACGCGATGCTGTCGCGCAGCGCCATGGCCGAGGCGCGCACCTCCTCGGGCACGGCCTCGCTGATCTCGCCGATCAGGATCCGGTCCTCGGCGAGGCCCTGCCACGCCGCCGTCTGTTCCCAGGTGCCGTCCATCGCGGCCTGCGCGCGCTCGATGTAATAGGGTCCCCAGTTGTCCACGATGGCCGAGATGCGCGGCGCCGGCGCGAACTGGCTCATGTCGTTGGCCTGGCCGAAGGCGAAGGCGCCGGCCTCCTGCGCGACGGCGTGGGGTGCGGTCGAATCGGTGTGCTGGAAGATCACGTCCGCGCCCTCGTCGATGAGTGCCTGCGCGGCGTCGGCCTCGATCGCGGGGTCGAACCAAGTGTTGGCCCAGATCACGCGGAACTCCACGTCCGGATTGACCTGGGTGGCGTGCAGGTAGGCCGAGTTGATGCCCTGGATCACCGAGGGGATCGGGTAGGATGCGATGTAGCCGATGATGTTGCTCTCGGTCATGTGACCCGCGATATGGCCCATCACGGCCCGGCCCTCGTAGAAGCGCGCGTCGTAGGTGGAGACGTTCGGATGCTCGCGCATGTAGCCCGTGGCGTGTTCGAAATAGACATCCGGGAAGCGGCCCGCGACCGCGTTCACCGCCGGGCCGAAGCCGAAGGACGTCGCCACGATCATGTCGGCGCCGCCCAGGATCATCTGCGTCATCACCCGCTCGGCATCGGCGCCTTCCGCGACGCTCTCGGCCACGACGGTCTCGACGGCATCGCCGAAATGCTCGTCGAGCGCGATGCGGCCCTGATCATGGGTAAAGGTCCAGCCCATGTCGCCGGTGGAGCCGACGTGGATGAAGCCTACGGTGAACGGGTCGTCCTGGGCGATGGCGCTGCCTGCAAGGAGGCCCGTCGCCAGCGCCGTGGCGGTCAGTACTCTTCTGGTCAGTTTCATTGGGTCTTGTTCTCCGTGTTGGATGTTTCCTGGTCTTCGGGAAGGGTGCCGTCAGGGTCCGGGGGCGTGGCACCGCCCGTCCGGGTTTGCAGAAGGGCTGCGGTGATGAGGGCCGCGGGCACGGCGATGATGCCGATGCCCACCATCAGCACGAGGCCGGTGAAGACCCGGCCGCCCGTGGTGATCGGGTAGACGTCGCCGTAGCCCACCGTCGTCAGCGTGGCGAGCGCCCACCACAGGCTCGCGGGGATCGACCCGAAGGCCTCGGGCTGGGCGATGTGTTCGAAGTGATAGATGCCGACGGCGGCGAGATAGATGATCACCACGCCGACGAAGAGAAAGATCATCAGCTCGGCCCGGATCTGCATGATCGCCTGCGAGATCCGGTCGAGCGCGCGGTTGGCCTTGAGCAGCTTGAGGATCCGGAGCAGACGCAAGAGCCGCATCGCCCGCACGGTTGTCAGGTCGGGAAACAGGAACAGGACCGCCGGCACGATGGCGATGAAATCCACGATCCCCCAGAAACTGAACGCATAGGCCATCGGTCGCGGCGAACAGACCAGCCGCAGGATGTACTCGACGGCGAAGATCGCGAGGATCGTGAACTCCACCGCGATCAGGGTCGCATGCGCCTGCGGCGACAGGCCGGGCAGGGTCTCCACCGCGATGACCGACGCCGACAGGACGATCAGCCCGTAAATGACGAGAGCGATCCTCGGCCCGATGGTCGGATGCGTTCCATCGAGCGCCTCGATGATGGCCTGACGCCACATGTGCCCCCCTATCCGCTGGCATGGAACACCTTGCCAAGGGAGGCGGGCGCATTCAATGCGGCGCGGGCGCGGTCCGACGAGATCAGGACGAGAACGATGATCGTCACGACATAGGGCGAGCTGTCCAGCAGCGCGACGGGAACGTTCACCTCCGCCGCCTGGAGGCGCAACTGCAGCGCCGAGATGCCGCCGAAGAGATAGGCACCGAAGAGCACACGCCACGGTTTCCATGAGGCGAAGACGACGAGCGCCAGCGCGATCCACCCGGCGCCGACCGTCATTCCCTCGATCCAGTTCTGCACGCGGGCGACCGACAGGAACGCCCCGCCCAGCCCCGCGCAGGCGCCGCCGAAAAGGATCGCGAGGATACGAATGCGAATGACCTTGTAGCCCAGTGCATGCGCCGCGTCGTGGCTTTCGCCGACGGCGCGCAGGATCAGGCCGGTGCGCGTGTGCTGGAGAACATACCACACCGTGGCGACCAGCATGACCGCGAGGTAGATCATCGCCGAATGGCCGAAGAGGATCGGCCCGGCGATGGGGATGTCCTGCAGCGCTTGCGGGAAGATGTCGGGAACCCTCGGCGGGGTGGAGCCCGGGTAGCCGACACCCAGCAGTGCGGCGAGGCCGATCCCGAACAGCGTCAGCGCCAGGCCCGTGGCCACCTGGTTCGACAACAGCACCTGCGTCAGGATGGCGAACAGGGCCGACAGCACCATGCCGCCCGCCATGCCGGCGAGATACGCCAGCGTGACGGATCCGGTTTCCACCGCGACGATGAACCCCGTGACGGCGCCAACAATCATCATGCCCTCGACCCCGAGGTTCAGGACGCCGGTCTTTTCCACCACCAGTTCCCCGATGGCGGCCAGAAGGACCGGCGTGGACGCGATGATCAGCGCGACGACGAGGGTGACGGGATCGATCAGCATCAGGCCGCCTCCGTCCGTTTCAGGCGGATGCGGTAGTTCGACAGCACGTCGAGCGCGAGCAGGAAGAACAGCAGCATGCCCTGGAACGCCTGGATCGCGGGGGCCGGAATGCCGAGCATAAGCTGCGCCAGCTCGCCGCCGATATAGGTCAGCGCCATCAGCAGGCCCGCAAGCAGGATGCCGATCGGGTGGAGCCGCCCGAGGAAGGCCACGATGATCGCGGTGAAGCCGTAGCCCACGTTGAAGTCGATCGAGATCTGGCCGGCGGGTCCCGAGACCTCGAACAGGCCGGCCGCGCCCGCCAGCGCGCCGGAGATGCCGAGGCAGAGCAGGACCAGCCGGTTCGGATCGACCCCGGCGAAGCGGGCCGCGCGCGGCGCCTGCCCGGCCAGCCGGATCTGGTAGCCCAGCACGTGCCGGTTCATCAGCACATACGCCGCGATCACCGCGATGAAGGCGGCCAGAACGCCCCAGTGCATGCCGGTCCCGGCGATCAGTTCCGGGTTGTCGGTGCCGGGGTGGCGGGCGAGATTGCGGCTCCCCGGAAAGCCCATCGCGTCGGGGTTTCTCAGCCAGCTTGTGGCCGCCGAGGCCAGGATCGCCTCGGCCACGTAGACCAACAGGAGCGAAACGAGGATTTCATTCGTGCGGAAGCGCGTCTTGAGGATGCCGGGGATCATCGCCCAGGCCCAGCCACCGATCAGTCCCGCGATCACCATGCCGGGAAAGAGCAGCGGGCTTTCCGAGGGCCAGAAGGCAAGCCCGAAGGCCGCCCCGCAGATCGCGCCGATGATGTATTGCCCCTCGGCCCCGATGTTCCAGATGCCGGCCTTGAACCCAAGCGAAAGGCCGATCGCGATCAGGATCAGCGGCCCCGCCTTGATCAGGAGTTGCGGGCGCGAGTAGCTGGCGAATTGCGCGTTGAACAGCGGGTCCCAGAAGATGATGCGGATTGCCTCGACCGGGTCCTTGCCCAGCGCGGCGAACATGATCCCACCCGCGATCATGGTGAGGAACACGGCTGCGACAGGCGTCGCGGCCCCCCAGAAGCGGGACGGGGTGGGGCGTTTTTCCAGCACGATCATTGCGCGGCCTCTGTCGCCGCCCGAAGCTGTGCTTCGTGCATGTCATGGGCGCCGCCCAGCATCAGGCCGATCTCTTCCATCGACAGGCCGCGCGCGGGCCGTGGCGCGGAAAGCCGCCCCTCGTTGAGCGCGCAGAACCGGTCGGAGACTTCGAGAAGTTCGTCGAGATCCTGGCTGATGACCACGACCGCCGCCCCGTTCTGCGCGAGATCCAGCAAAGCCTGCCGGATCGCGGCGGCGGCACTCGCATCCACGCCCCAGGTCGGCTGGTTGACGATCAGAACGTCGGGGTCTTGCAGGATTTCCCGCCCGATCACGAATTTCTGCAGGTTCCCGCCGGAAAGGGCGCGCGCCGCGACGCCGGGCCCCGGCGTGCGCACGTCGAAACGCGCGATGATCTCCTCGGCGAAGGCGCGCGCGCGGCCCCAGCCGACGAAACCCGACCGGTCCAGCCCGCGCCGCGTCCGCCCGGTCAGCACCGCGTTTTCCGTCAGGCTCATGTCCGGGGCGGCGGCATGCCCCAGCCGTTCCTCGGGCGCGCAGAGAAGTCCGCGCTTGCGCCGCGCCTCTGGTCCCGTGTCGCCGATGCGCTCGCCCCGCAATTCGATCATGCCGGGCTCCACCCGCCGCTCGCCCGAAAGCGCGGCGAGAAGCTCGTCCTGCCCATTGCCGGCCACACCCCCGATGCCCAGCACCTCGCCCGCGCGCACCTCCAGCCCGATATGGCGGAGCGGCGTGCCGAACGGCGAGGCGGGCTCCAGCGACAGGCCCGAGACATGCAGCAGCACCTCGCCCGGCTCCGTCGCGCCGCGCGCGGGCTGGCTCAGCGACTTGCCCACCATCATCTCGGCCATCTGCGCGGCCGACACCTCGCGGGGGGTGCAGGTCGCCACGACCTTGCCCAGCCTCAGGATCGTGGCCGCGTCGCAGAGCGTGCGGATCTCCTCGAGCTTGTGGGAGATATAGAGGATCGCCGTGCCCTCGGCAGAAAGCTTGCGCAGGGTGTGGAACAGGATCTCCACCTCCTGCGGGGTCAGGACGGAGGTGGGTTCGTCCATGATCAGGAGCTTGGGGTTCTGCAGCAGGCAGCGGATGATCTCGACCCGTTGCCGTTCGCCCGCACTGAGGTCGCCCACCATCCTGTCGGGATCGAGCGGCAATCCGTAGGCACGACTGACATGATGGATGCGCTGGGCCAGATCGCGGGGTTTCGGCGGGGTCTCCATGCCGAGCGCGATGTTCTCGGCCACGCTGAGCGCCTCGAAGAGCGAGAAATGCTGAAACACCATCGCCACGCCCGAGGCCCGCGCCGCCCGCGGCTCCGCCGGGGTGTAGGGTCCGCCGCCAAGCGTCATCGCACCGGCATCGGGACGCACCAGCCCGTAGATCATCTTGACCAGCGTCGACTTGCCCGCGCCGTTTTCACCCAGAAGCGCATGCACCTCGCCCGGCGCGATGGAGAACGAGACGTCGTCATTGGCCACGACGCCCGGATAGGCCTTGGTCAACCCCCTGATCTCGAGGAGTGGCGTCAAGCGTGTCGTTCCCCCGTGGCGTCCTCGTCAGGCCGAATTGCCCATCCGGCGCTCAGTTGCCGATTCCTTGTGCAACAGCTCCCTCAGTAGCCGCGCGGCGACGCCGACGGCAATGGCTTGGGGGTGTTTGCCAAGGCTTGGGTCCCCGATCGGGCAGTCGATGCGCGAAATTTCAGCATCCCCGTGACCCATCCCGGCCAGCCGCGACCGGAATCGCGCCCATTTGGTGCCCGATCCGATCAGCCCGCAGCTGGCGAACCCCCGGCGCAGGGCCGCATCGCAGAGCGCGAGGTCGATATCGTGCGAATAGGTGAGGATCAGGTGATGCGCGCCCGTCGGCGCATGTGGCATGAGGCGTGGCGGATCGGCCGCCACAAGCCGCGTGACCCTGTCCGGCATGTCGTCGGGGAAACGCCCGGGTGCGGTGTCGACCCATGTCAGGCCGACCTCGGGCAGGGGTGAAAGGGTATGCACCAGCGCGCGACCCACATGGCCCGCCCCCCAGATCCAAACCGGCGCGCCCTGCGCCCGCTCCAGCGCCTCGGCTGGCTCGAAACGCAGGGTGACGGCCCCGCCGCAGCACTGGCCGAGGCCGGGGCCGAGCGAGACTGTGCGTTCCAAAGGGTCCGCTGCCTCGGCAAGCATCGCGCGGGCCTGCGCCATCGCCTCCCATTCCAGCGCGCCGCCGCCGATGGTTCCGGTGATCCCGTTTGCGGTGACGAGCATCTGCGCGCCCGCCTCCCGCGGGGCGGAGCCCCGGGTGGAGACGACGGTGACGCGGATGCCCGTCATTCCGCTTCCTTGGCCCGCGCGCGCCCCACCGCCGCGAGGATCGCCTCCGGCGTCGCCGGGGCCTGCAGATCGGGAAAATTCGGCCCACAGGCGGCACAGGCCTGAGCCAGCGCCGAATGCACGCTGATCCCGAGCATGAAGGGCGGTTCGCCCACGGCCTTGGAGCGATAGATCGTCTCCTCCCGGTTCTCGCCGTCCCAGAGCGCCACGTTGAAGACGCGCGGCCGGTCGGAACAGGCCGGGATCTTGTAGGTCGAGGGTGCGTGCGTCCTGAGCACGCCACGGTCGTCCCAGACAAGCTCCTCCATGGTCAGCCAGCCCGCGCCCTGCACGAAGCCGCCCTCGATCTGCCCGATATCGAGCGCGGGGTTCAGCGAGTTTCCGCAATCATGCAGGATATCGGTGCGCAGGATGCGGTTTTCCCCGGTCAGCGTGTCGATCACCACCTCGGAACAGGCCACGCCATAGGCGAAATAGAAGAAAGGGCGCCCGCGTCCGGCGATGCGGTCCCACTCGATCCTGGGTGTCTTGTAGAAGCCCGTCGCGCTGAGGCTCACGCGCGCCATGTAGGTCTTTTGAACCGCCTCCTCGAAGGACATGGCGGCCGCTCCCGCACGCACCATGCCATCCTCGAAGACCAGCTGCGCGGGCTCGGCCTGCAACTCCGGCGCGACCACCCCGGCGATGCGGGCCCGGATCTCGTCGCAGGCGACCTTCACGGCCATCCCGTTCAGATCGCTGCCGGAACTGGCCGCCGTGGCCGAAGTGTTGGGCACCTTGCCCGTGTCGGTCGCGGTGATCTTCACGCGGTCGAGGCCCAGTCCGAACCGGTCTGCGGCCACCTGCGCCACCTTCTGGAACAGGCCCTGCCCCATCTCGGTCCCGCCATGGTTCATGTGGACGGAGCCGTCCTGGTAGACATGCACCAGCGCGCCCGCCTGGTTGAGATGCGTCAACGTGAAGGAGATGCCGAACTTCACCGGCGTCACCGCGATCCCGCGCTTGAGGATGTCATTCGCTGCATTCCACTCCGACACCGCCGCCTTGCGGGCCGTGACATCGGCGCTGTCCACCAGCCGCTCCGTCATGGCGCCGAGGATGAAATCCTCCACCTCCATGCCGTAGGGGGTCGTGTTGCCGTGATCCTCCGATGGCACCGGCGAATGGGCCCCGCCGAAGCGCTTCGCCTGCCCCTTGCCGGTCTCGACCTTTACCGCCCCGCGCCCGGCAAGGTCGGCGGTGTCCAGCACTTCCCCCTTCATCTTTCCAGAAATACGCTCTTCGGGAGCGTCGTCGGCCCCCTGCGTCTCGGCATAGTAATTGCGCCGTCGCAGCTCCAGCGGGTCCATCCCCAGCGCATGGGCCACGTGATCCATCACGCGCTCGATCCCCACCATCCCCTGCGGCCCGCCGAAGCCGCGGAAGGCCGTGGCGCTCTGGGTGTTGGTCCTGAGCCTGTGCGAGGTGATCCGCGCATTCGGCAGAAGATAGGCGTTGTCGGCATGGAGCATCGCGCGGTCGGCCACCGGCAGGCTGAGGTCCATGGACCAGCCGCAGCGGATCGCCTGAGTGAAATCGACGGCGAGCAGCCGCCCGTCGCCGTCCACGCCCACGCGGTAGTCGATGCGCGCGTCATGACGCTTGCCGGTCACGACGAAATCGTCGTCCCGGTCATAGCGCATCTTGACCGGCCGCCCGGTGCGCGCGGCCACCACGGCGCAGGCGATGGCGAGGTGGTTGCCCTGGCTCTCCTTGCCGCCGAAGCCGCCGCCCATGCGCCGGACCTCGACGCGCACGGCGTTCATCGGCAGGCCCAGCGCATCGGCCACCTTGTGCTGGATCTCGGTGGGATGCTGAGAGGAGGAATGCACGATCATGTCGCCCCCCTCCTGCGGAAGCGCCAATGCGGATTGTCCCTCGAGGTAGAAATGTTCCTGCCCGCCGATCTCGATGCGGCCCTCGATGACATGGGGCGCGCGGGCGAGTGCGGTCTCCACATCCCCCTTGGCATAGACCCGTGGACCGTCCTCGAAAATCGCGCCGGCCGCGATCGCGTCGTCGATCGTCAGGATGGGCGGGTCCGCGTCGATCTCGACCACGGCGCGGGCGGCGGCCTTGCGGGCCAGCAGGTGGCTTTCGGCGGCCACGAGGAAAAGCGGCTGGCCCGCATAATGCACTGCACCATCGCTCAGAAGCGGCTCGTCATGGGCCGAGGGGGAGCAATCGGGGATCGTGTCGAAATCCGCGCCCGCCAGCACGAGGCGCACGCCGTCCGAGGCGCGAACCGCAGACAGGTCGAGACCGCGCAGCCGGCCCTTCGCGACCTTCGAGAGACCGAAGGCGAGGTGTAGACAGTCCTGCGGGACGGGGATGTCGTCGACGTAGCGCGCGGCACCGGTCACATGCAGCCGCGCGGCATCATGGGGCAGGGGCTTGTGTACGCTCATGGGCTGACCTCCAGCACCGAGACCGGCTGCCCCGACATCTCGCCAAAGTAGCGCAGGAGCATGTTGGAGGCGGTCTCCAGCCGGTAGGCGGCCGAGGCGCGCATGTCCGAAAGCGGGGTGAAGTCCTCCGCGAAGCGCGCCCGCGCCGCATCGACGCTCGCGCGGGCCCATGGCTGACCGACCAGCGCTGCCTCGACGGTGCTGGCGCGTTTCGGCGTGCCGGCCATGCCGCCGAAGGCGATGCGGGCCTGCGTGACGGTGCCATCCTCGACGGAGATGCTGAACGCGCCGCAGACCGCCGAGATGTCCTGATCGAACCGTTTCGACAGCTTGTAGACGCGGAGCCGGTCGGGCTGCACCGGCACCGACACCGCCTCCACGAACTCACCCGGGGCGCGGTCCTGCTTGCCGTAGTCGATAAAGAACTCCTCCAACGGCAGGCTCCGCCGGTCGTCGCCCTTGCGCAGGTGCAGCGTGGCGCCGAGGGCGATGAGCGCCGGCGGGCTGTCCCCGATGGGCGAGCCGTTGGCGATGTTGCCGCCCACGGTCGCCGCGTTGCGCACCTGCACCGAGCCGTAGCGGCGGATCATCTCGGCGAAGCTCGGGTGCCGGTCGGCGATGAAGTCGCCAAGCTCGGTCAGCGAGGTCATCGCGCCGATACGGATTGTTTCTTTATCAGAAACAATACCCTTCAAATCATCACATTGGTTGAGGAATGCGACCGGTGCGAGGTCGCGCAAGTTCTTCGTAACCCAAAGCCCCACATCCGTCGCACCGGCAATCAGGGTGCCGTCGGGATGCGCTTCGTACCATTCCGCAAGCGCGTCGGCGGAATGCGGCAGGGCGATCTCCGATCCGGCCGGCACGTCATGGGCCAGAAGGTCGAGCATCTCGGCATCCGCCTCCATCCAGTCCGGCACGGGGGCCAAGGCGGCCGCTTCGGCCGCGCGGATGATCGGCGCGTAGCCGGTGCATCGGCACAGATTGCCGGCAAGCTGGTCGTCGAAATCCGTTCGCCCGTTCAGATGCGCCGTCGCCATCGACACGATGAATCCCGGCGTGCAGAAGCCGCACTGGCTGCCGTGATGCTCGACCATGGCCTGCTGCACGGGGTGCAGCGCACCGTCGGGGCCGGCGATGCCCTCGACCGTGCGCACGGCGCGGCCATCGAGCTGCGGCAGAAAGAGGATGCAGGCATTGAGCGCGCGCGCCCCCGTCTCGTCGGTGACCATCACCGTGCAGGCGCCGCAATCGCCCTCGTTGCAGCCCTCCTTGGTGCCCGTCAGGCCCCTGGTCTCGCGCAGCCAGTCGAGCAGCGTGGTGGTCGGCGGCGCATCGACAGCCTGCGGCTCCCCGTTCAGAAGAAACCGGATCGTCATCGTGTAACACCCGCCGCGGTACCTGTCCGGGGTGGTCGTCCGGCCCTCGATGCGGCGTAGAGGGCGGCCCCGTTTGTCCTGTTCGACCGGAGAACAGAAAACCGGCCGCGGCCCGTCTTTGCAAGGGGGGCTGCGCGGTTGCGCGTCATCTGCCCGTTTCCCGGGCGATCCTACGCGAGAACGGCGCGGCGCCTCGCACCTTGAGGAGCATTGACCGCCGTCTTCCACCGGGCCTGTCGGCACGAATGCCTCGCGGCGCCATGGCCCCTTGAAAGGCACCATGTTCTGCGTATCGCCGCCATCGGTCCACAAGATGATGCGGCTGCGCTCTTCCCTTGTCTCGGCCGCTCGCCTAGCATCGCGCCCATGGCCGATCCGCGATTCATCCATCTCCGCCTGCACACCGAGTATTCGCTGCTGGAAGGCGCGATGCGGGTGAAGAAACTGCCCGGCCTTGTGGCCGACGCGGGCATGCCCGCCGTGGCCGTCACCGACACCAACAACATGTTCTGCGCGCTGGAGTTTTCCGAGACCGCCGCCAAGGCCGGCGTCCAGCCCATCCTCGGCTGCCAGGTCGATGTGGATTACGCCCCGGTGCGGCCGGGGGAACAGCCCAACCCCTACGCGGCCATCGTTCTGCTGGTTCAGAACGAGGCGGGCTGGCGCAATCTGCTGAAGCTGAACACGCAGCTTTATCTGCGCGACGACGGGACGCTGCCGCATGTGACGCTGGAGGAACTGGGCGCGCATGGCGAGGGGCTGATCTGCCTGACGGGCGGGCCGGACGGCCCCGTGGGGCGGCATCTACAGAACGGCAACCGCGCCCGGGCGCAGGCCCTGCTGGAACAGCTCGCCGCCGTCTATCCCGACCGCCTTTACGTCGAGCTGCAGCGCCATCCCGGCGAGGGCGGCGGCCCCGAGATCGAGCGGCTGACCGAGCGCGGGCATGTGGAAATGGCCTACGAGATGGGCCTGCCGCTGGTGGCCACCAACGATGTCTACTTCCCCGCCCCCGAGATGTACGAGGCCCATGACGCGATGATCTGCATCGCGGAGGGCGCCTATGTCGACCAGTCCGAGCCGCGCCGCCGCCTGACCCCGCAGCATTACTTCAAATCGCCCGAGGAGATGGCGGCACTTTTCGCGGACCTGCCCGAGGCGCTGGAAAACACCGTCGAGATCGCGCGGCGCTGCGCGTTCCGGGCACGGACGCACGACCCGATCCTGCCGCGCTTCGCCGAGAACGAGGTGGAGGAATTGCGCCGCCAGTCCCGTGAGGGGCTGAAGGAACGCCTTGCCGTGATCCCCCATGCGGCCAGCGTGGAGGAATATGAAAAGCGGCTCGAATTCGAGCTCGACATCATCGAGGGGATGGGCTTTCCCGGCTATTTCCTGATCGTGGCCGACTTCATCAAGTGGGCGAAGGACAACGACATTCCGGTGGGTCCGGGACGGGGGTCGGGCGCGGGCAGCCTCGTGGCCTATTCGCTGACGATCACCGACCTCGATCCCCTGCGCTACAGCCTTCTGTTCGAGCGGTTCCTCAACCCCGAGCGGGTTTCCATGCCGGACTTCGACATCGACTTCTGCATGGACCGCCGCGAAGAGGTGATCCGCTACGTGCAGGAGAAATACGGCCGCGACCGGGTGGGGCAGATCATCACCTTCGGCGCGCTCCTGTCGAAGGCCGCCGTGCGCGACGTGGGCCGAGTGTTGCAGATGCCGTTCGGGCAGGTCGACAAGCTCAGCAAGATGATCCCGGTGGAAGGCGTCAAACCCGTCTCCATCGAAAAGGCCATCGCGCAGGAAGAGCGCATCCGCACCGAGATGATCGAGACCGAGCAGGACCGCCGCGAGGGGCGCGAGAACCCGGTCAAGCGGCTTTTCGATTACGCCGGCAAGATCGAGGGGCTGCTCAGGAATGCCTCCACCCATGCCGCCGGCGTGGTGATCGGGGACCGACCGCTCGATGAGCTGGTGCCGCTTTACCGCGATCCCCGCTCGGACATGCCGGCCACCCAGTTCAACATGAAATGGGTGGAGCCTGCGGGGCTGGTCAAGTTCGACTTCCTCGGGCTCAAGACGCTGACGGTCGTCCAGAACGCCATTGACCTGATCCACGGGCAGGGGCGGCAGCTTCACGAAGCCGCCGACGGCACGCGGATCTACGAACCCGCCCCTGGCGCGGAGAACCAGATCAACGCGATCCCGCTGGACGACCCGAAGACCTACGAGGTCTATGCCTCCGCCCGGACCACTGCCGTGTTCCAGGTGGAAAGCACCGGCATGATGTCGGCGCTGGTGCAGATGAAGCCCACCTGCATCGAGGATATCGTGGCGCTTGTGGCGCTCTACCGTCCGGGCCCGATGGAGAACATCCCGAAATACTGCCAGGTCAAGAACGGCCTGAGCGAGCGGGATTTCCTGCATCCGTCCGTCGATCACATCCTCGACGAGACCCAAGGGATCATCGTCTACCAGGAACAGGTGATGCAGATCGCCCAGGAGATGGCGGGCTACAGCCTCGGCGGCGCCGACCTCTTGCGCCGCGCCATGGGCAAGAAAATCCAGGAGGCGATGGACGCCGAGCGCCCCAAGTTCCTGAAGGGCGCGGCGGAGAACGGCGTCGACGAGAAGAAGGCGCTGGAGGTCTGGAACCTCCTCGACAAATTCGCCAATTACGGCTTCAACAAGTCTCACGCCGCAGCCTACGCCGTGGTCAGCTACCAGACCGCTTGGCTCAAGGCGAACCATCCGGTGGAATTCATGGCCGCCGTCATGAATTGCGACATCCACCTGACCGAGAAGCTCAGCCTCTACAAGGCGGAGGTGGACCGCATGGGGATCGAGGTCATGGCCCCATGCGTGAACCGCTCCGGCGCGGTGTTCGAAGTGTCGGAGGGGCGTATCCTCTATGCGCTGGGCGCGCTCAAGAACGTCGGCGCGGAGGCGATGCGCCTGATCGTCGAGGCGCGCAAGACCGATGCGGGCGAGAAGCCCTTTGCCACGCTCTACGATTTCGCGCGCCGCGTCGATCTCAAGCGCGTGGGCAAGCGCCCGCTCGAGATGCTGGCCCGGTCCGGCGCCTTCGACGCGCTCGATCGCAACCGCAACCGCGTCCTTCGGGGGCTCGACGCGCTCGTGGCCTATTCGGCGGCGATCCACGAGCAGAAGGGCAGCGCGCAGGTGTCTCTTTTTGGCGAGGCGGGCGAGGACCTGCCCGAGCCGCGCCTGCCCGAGGCCGATGACTGGATGCCCGCCGCGCGTCTGGCCGAGGAACACCACGCGCTGGGTTTCTATTTCTCCGGCCATCCGCTCGACGATTACATGGCCGCGCTCAAGCGCAAGGGCGTCCTGAGCTTTGCCGAGGTGGAGGAACGCGCCCCGCGCGGCGATTTCGTCACGTGGATGGCGGGCGCCGTCTCCGTCCGGCAGGAACGCAAGAGCCAGCGCGGCACGCGCTTCGCCTTCGTGGGCCTGTCGGACCCCACCGGCACCTACGAAGTCATGGTTTTCTCGGAGGCGCTCGAGGCCAGCCGCCACATGCTCGAGCCCGGCACGAACGTCCGCGTGCAGGTGAAGGTCGAAACGCAGGAGGGCCAGATGCGACTGCGCGCCGAGACGGTGCAACTGGTCGATGAGGCCGTGGCCGCCGAGGCGCGCGGCTTCCGCGTCTTCGTCAACGACTGCGCGGCACCTGCCTCCGTCGCGCAGCTTCTGGCCCGTATCGCGGGCGACGGTACGCCGTCACCCCGCGGGCCCGTCTATATCTGCGCCATGGCCCCGGATTTTCCGCAGGATGCGGCGGAGGTCGAGGCGCTCGTGGGCGAGGGCCTGCCGGTGTCGCCACAGATCAAGGGCGCGCTGAAAAGCCTGCCGGGCGTGGTCACGGTCGAGGAGGTCTGAGCCGTCATCCCGGCCATGCGAAAGACTGCGCCGCGCGCACCAGCGCCGCGGTCGAGGGCGAGTGCTTTCGCCCCGGCACCGTCGCCAGCGCCACCTGCCGCGTGACCTCGGGCTCGATCAGCGGGCGTTGGATCAGGCCCGGAAGGCTGACGGAATATTCCGGCATGAAGGCGAAGCCGATGCCTGCCAGCACCATCGCCTGCACCCAGTCCTCGCGTTCCGAACGGAAGCGGGCATAAAGCTCGATCCTCTCGCTCTCGCAGACCTGCATCACCATCTCCCGCATCTCGCAGGACAGCCGGTCGACGTAGTTCTCGCCCGACAGGTCCTGCAGCGCGACCGCGTTCATGTCGCCCAGCCGGTGGCCCGACGCCATCACCACGACGTAGCGCTCCGAATAGAGATCCTGCAGGCGCAACGTCCGGCTGAGGTCCTCGGTCACGGTCAGGATCGCCGCGTCGAGTTGCCCGGCCTCGAGGCTTTCGCGCAACTCGGCGATCGACCCCTCGCTCACGGCAAGTTCCAGTCCCGAATGGGCCGCCTCCAATTGCGCGAGGAACCGTGCAAGCCGCATGTGCCCGACCGTCGACAATATGCCCAGCCGAAGCGGCGTCTTGTCGAGGAGCCGGTAATTCTCGGCCAGCGTGCGTGCGGCCTCCGCCTCCTCGATGATCTGGCGCAGATGCGGGATCATCGAGCGCCCGAAATCGCTGAGCAGGACGCGGCGGCCCTCACGCAGGAACAGGGGGGCGCCAAGCTCGGCCTCCAGCGCCTTGATCCCCTTGGTCAGGGCCGGCTGCGTCACGTGGCAATCCTCCGCCGCGCGGGTGAAATTCAGTGTGCGGGATGCCGCGAGCACGTAGCGGATCTGCGACATTTCCATCGGCGTCCCTCCTGCCGAAACCTTTTGCGGCCGAGGATAGCGGATTTCCGCCAAACCGTGGGGAATGGATCGATAACGCATCGGAAGTTCCTCCGCCGCCGTTCTTGCGGTGGGATGCCGCCATCGAAACACGCAAGGAGGACGGGACATGTCGGTTTACATGGTGGAACGCGATCTGAAGGGGATCAGCATGGAGGACCTGGCCGGCGCGCAGAAGGCGGCGATCGCCAAGGCCGCCGAGATGCGCGGGGAGGGGCAGGAGATCTCCTATATCCGCTCCACCTTCGCGCCCGAGGATGGGCGCTGCATGTGCCTGTTCGACGGCGAAAGCGCGGGACAGGTCCAGGCGCTGAACGACGCGGCGGGCCTGCCCTATACGCGCGTCGTGCCCGCGCTCGACCTGACGCCCTGAGCGCGAAGCCTCTATACGCCGGATCGTGGCCGCCGTAACGTCGCGGCCATGTCCGTGCTCGACACCCGCATCTCCTGGACGCGCCTGGCCCTGTCGCTGGCCCTGTCGCTCGTGGGCAACGCGGGGATGTGGGCGATCATCGTGATCCTGCCGGCCGTTCAGGCCGAATTCGGCGTCGACCGGGCCACGGCCTCGCTGCCCTACACGCTGACCATGGTGGGCTTCGCGCTGGGCAACTGGGTGATCGGGCGCTGGGTGGATCGCTACGGCGTGGGCCGCGTGCTGGCCGTCGCGGCGCTGGTGATGGCGGGCTCCTTCGCGGGGGCGGCGGCCGCGCCAAACATCGCCACGCTCTCGGCGCTGCAACTGGTCGTGGGCTTCGCCACGGCCGCCAGTTTCGGGCCGCTCATCGCCGATGTCTCCCAGTGGTTCCTGCGCCGGCGCGGCATCGCGGTCGCGATCATCGCCAGCGGCAATTACCTGTCGGGCGCGATCTGGCCGCTTGTCCTGGCCGATATCCTCGCCGGTCCCGGCTGGCGGCCGGCCTATCTCGTCATCGCGGCCTCGGCGCTTCTGATCATGCTGCCGCTGAGCTACGCGCTGCGAAGACCGCTTCCCGACGAGGCGATGCAGGCCTCCGCCGCGGCCGCCGCGCTTCGCGCGAAGACCGCCGGCATCCCGCAGAACACGCTTCTGTGGCTGCTGGCGCTGGCCGGGATCGGCTGCTGCGTCGCCATGGCCATGCCGCAGGTCCATATCGTCGCCTATTGCGTGGACCTCGGTTACGGACCCGCCGTGGGCGCCGAGATGCTCTCGCTGATGCTCATGGGGGGCGTCGCCTCGCGGCTGGTTTCGGGGGTCCTGGCCGACAAGCTCGGCGGCGTGCTGACGCTCCTGATCGGCTCGAGCCTGCAGATGATCGCGCTTTTCCTCTACCTGCCGGCTTCGGGGCTCGTCTCGCTCTACGTGGTCTCGCTGATCTTCGGGCTCAGCCAGGGCGGGATCGTGCCCTCCTATGCGATCATCGTGCGTGAATACCTGCCCCCGAAAGAGGCCGGCGCCAAGGTCGGCTTCGTCATCATGGCCACCATCGTGGGCATGGCGCTGGGCGGCTGGATGTCGGGGTGGATCTACGACCTGACCGGGTCCTACCGGCTGGCCTTCATCAACGGCATCGCCTTCAACGCGCTGAACGTGGGCGTGATGCTCCTGATCCTCTTCCGCTCGCGCCCCCGCGCGCCGCGACAGGCCATCGCGGCCTGATCTCCTTCATCTTTCCGAAAATACGCAATCGCCACCGCTCACCAATGCGGCGGCGGCTTGTCGGAAAGCGGGACAGTCCCGCCCTCGGCCGCCTCGCGTTCCGCCTCGCGCGCCATGAGCATGTCGACCCGCGCCCCGAGCCGCGCGATCTCGGCATCCTGCCGGGCGACCACGTCCGACAGATCGTCCACCACGCGCAGCAGATGCGCCAGTGTTTCTTCCAGCTTCGCCTGATCGGCCATGCCACCGCCTCCTTGCCCCTTCGGCCCCCCTCGGATAGACGGGCCGCGTCCCTGAATTCAAGGCGTCTCGGCACCCATGGCCAAGCAGAAGAAACAGCCTCGCCCCAAGGCGGAGACGCCGAAAGGCTTCCGCGATTATTTCGGCGCCGAAGTGACCGAGCGCAACCGCATGCTCGCGCAGATCGCCGAGGTCTACGATCGCTACGGCTTCGACCCGCTGGAAACCTCCGCCGTGGAAACCGTCGAGGCGCTGGGCAAGTTCCTGCCCGACGTGGACCGGCCCAATGACGGGGTCTTCGCGTTTCAGGAGGACGGGGGCGCGGAGGACGGCACGTGGCTGGCGCTGCGCTACGACATGACGGCGCCGCTCGCCCGCGTCGCGGCCCAGTTCCGCAACGATCTGCCGAACCCCTATCGCCGCTACACCATGGGCCCGGTCTGGCGCAACGAGAAGCCGGGGCCCGGCCGCTTCCGGCAGTTCTATCAATGCGACGCCGATACGGTGGGGGCGGCCTCCGTCGCGGCGGATGCCGAGATCTGCGCGATGCTGGCGGATACGCTGGAGGCCGTGGGGATCGAGCGTGGCGATTACATCGTGCGGGTGAATAACCGGAAGGTGCTGGAGGGCATACTTCAAAACGTTTTTGGCACCGTCGACGCTGTTTCAACCCTTATTTCGACCGATCAGGATCAATCTGAAGTGCGTGCAAATGTGCTGCGGACAGTCGACAAGTACGACAAGATAGGTGCAGAGGGAGTGCGGCAGCTATTGACAACAGGCCGCACTGATCAGTCCGGTGCTGAAATCGAGGGCGTTGGTTTGTCGGCGCGACAAGCCGAACAAATCGTCTTGTTCTTGGACGCGCGCCGACGCTCCAACGAAGAAACTCTCTCAACCCTGCAGGAGACAGTGGGAGGTAGCGTCGTGGGCAACCAAGGCGTGCAGGAGTTACGGCAAATAGCCGACCTCCTCGCCGCCCAGGGCTACGGCCCCGACCGCATCGTCATCGACCCCTCCGTCGTGCGCGGCCTCGGCTACTACACCGGCCCGGTCTACGAGGCCGAGCTGACCTTCGAGATCACCGACGAGAAGGGCCGCCCCCGGCAGTTCGGCTCCGTCGCCGGCGGCGGGCGCTATGACGACCTCGTCAAGCGCTTCACCGGGCAGGAGGTGCCTGCCACCGGCGTCTCCATCGGCGTCGACCGGCTGCTCGCCGCGCTCCGCGCCAAGGGGCGGCTCAGCGGCACGACGGAAGGCCCTGTCGTCGTCACCGTCATGGACCGCGACCGGATGGCCGATTACCAGGCCATGGCATCGGAGCTTCGCGCCGCCGGCGTCCGCGCCGAGGTCTATCTCGGCAACCCCAAGAACTTCGGCAACCAGCTGAAATACGCGGACAAACGCCAAAGCCCCGTGGCCGTCATCCAGGGCTCGGACGAGGCGGCGGCGGGCAAGGTGCAGCTCAAGGACCTTATCCTCGGCGCGAAACTCGCGCAGGACGCCACGCTGGAGGAATGGAAATCCCAGCCCGCCCAGACAGAGGTCGACCGCGCGGACCTCGTTGCGGGCGTGAAGGCGCTTCTGGACCGGCACAGGTGACCCCCAAATCCGACATCCGCGCCGAGGCCGAGACGCTTCAGGCGGTCTTCACCCGCGCCGGCGCCGTGCCCGTGGACGCCCCCCTGATGCTCAGCGCCGACACGCTTCTCGACCTCTACGGCGAGGATATCCGCGCGCGGGCCTACACCACCGACGACCCCGACCGGGGCGAGATGATGCTGCGCCCCGATTTCACGGTTCCTGTCGTCGAGATGCATGCCGAGCACGGGGCGGAGCCCGCGCGCTACACCTATCTGGGCGAGGTTTTCCGCAAACAGCCCGTGGGCTCCGGCCGTCCGTCGGAATACCTGCAACTGGGCTTCGAGCTCTTCGACACGGGCGACCCGGCGCGCGCCGACGCTGAGGTCTTCGCGCTGTTTTCCGAGGCGCTGGGGGGTCTGGGTCTGCGGGCGGTGAGCGGCGACATGGGCATCTTGCTGGCGGCCATCGAAAGCCTGTCCACGACGGAGGCCCGCAAGGCCGCGCTGCGCCGTCACGTCTGGCGCCCGCGCCGGTTCCGCGCGCTTCTGGACCGGTATACCGGGCGTGCGCCGCCGCCGGAGGGCCGCGGCGCCCTTCTGGACCATGTGGCGCGACAGGGCCTCGACGCCGTCATCGACGCGGCCGGCACGGAGACCGGCCTGCGCAGCCGTGCCGAGATCGCCGCCCGGATCGACAGGCTCCGCGCGGATGCCGAGACCGCGCCGATCGCGCGGGCCGAGGCGGATGTGCTGGGGGCGATCCTGTCGCTCAAGGCGGATATGCCGGACGCGTGCGAGTGCCTGCGCGACATGACCGTGGACATGCCTGGCCTGACCGCCGCCGTCGACCGCTTCGCCGCGCGCATGGACGCCCTGGGCGAGGCCGGAATCGACCCCGCCGGCCTGCCCTTCGAGGCGAGCTACGGACGCACCACGATGGAATATTACGACGGGTTCGTCTTCGGTTTCCTCGCCCCGTCGCGTCCCGACCTGCCGCCCGTGGCCTCCGGCGGGCGCTATGACGCGCTGACCGCGATCCTCGGGGCCGAGCCGATCCCGGCCGTGGGCGGCGTGATCCGACCGGAACTGGTGCGCGACCTCCGCGTGGGGGGCATGCCATGACGCTCCGCCTCGGCATCCCGTCCAAGGGCCGGCTGATGGACAAGACCGCCGACTGGTTCGCCGCGCGCGGGCTTGTCCTGCGCCGGACCGGGTCGGACCGCGACTATTCCGCCGCGGCCGATGGCGCGGATCTTGATCTGCGCCTGCTGTCGGCCGGAGAGATCCCGCGCGAACTGGCCGCGGGCCGCATCCATCTGGGCGTGACCGGTTCCGACCTCGTGCAGGAGCGTATTCCGGGCTGGGAGCAGGCGGTCGAGGCGCTGGCGCCCATGGGCTTCGGCCATGCGGATCTGGTGATCGCGGTGCCTGTCGCCTGGGTCGATGTCCTGTCGCTCGACGATCTCGACGCGGTCGCGGCAGAGTTCCGCGCGCGCCACGGCCATCGGCTGCGCATCGCCACGAAATACCACCGGCTGGTGCGCGAATTCCTGCGGGACGCGGGCGTCGCCGATTACCGGCTGGTCGACAGCCAGGGTGCCACCGAGGCCACCGTCGCCCATGGCACGGCCGAGGCCGTCGCCGACATCACCTCGACCGGCGAAACGCTGCGTGCCAATCACCTCAAGGTGCTGCCCGACGCGGTGATCCTGCGGTCCGAGGCCACGCTCTGGCGCAGCCGCCGGGCCGAGTGGACGAGCGACACGCGCGCCGCGATGCAGGCGCTGTCGGACCGGCTGGGGCTGGCCTGAGCGGCGTCCGCCGCGCGTCGCTGTCACTGTGGGAGGGGGCGGTCGTCAGAGCACGCCGATCTCGGCCAGCGCGGACTGCATGGCGGGCGGCAGGGCGTCCTCCTCCCGGCGGCTGTTCCTCAGGTCGCGGGGCGCGTCCTCGGGCGGCAGGTAGCGCCAGCCCTGGAACGGGCGGCGCTGCGTCGGCGCGACACGGACAGGGGTGGGATCGAGGACGATCCCGCAGCGCAGGATGCCGTCCGCGCCCTCCACCTCGTCCAGCCGCAGGATGCGCTGGCGGCACAGCACCAGACCCTTGAACACCCAGTAGATCGACCCGCCGTTCAGAACTTCTTCGGCGCGCTTGGGCCACATCCGGGTGACGTGGCGCGGCAGCCCATCGGGCCCCTTGGCGCGCGCGGTCGCCTGCCAGCCGGTCAGGTCCTCGATCGAGTCCGCGCCCACGCAGAGCTTGATGAGGTTGATCACCCCCGACGTCTCCCCGGATTTACCCACAGACTTCCCCACAGAATCCCGCTGTCACTGCAAGATATCGTAGTCCCGTCACATGTTTCTGCAACCTGTTGAGAAATTCCCGCGCAGACGGTATCTTCACGGTCTGTTGTCCGCAGAGGATGAAATGATGGAAATTTATTCGCAGATCGCTGAGTTGCGCAGTGCGTTTGGTGAACGAAAGCTGAGACTGCGGATGGACCGCCAGTTTAAGCTTTCATTCACCAAACTTGGCAACTAGCGTCTTGATCGTGGAGTAGCTCAATTGGATAGAGCACCCCTCTTGCTAGTCGGTAAGAGTCGATATCCTACCGTACGGAGGGGAGGTTGCAGGTTCAAGTCCTGCCTCCACGCCCAGACTACTTGGAGGCAAAAATGACGCGTTTCGCCGCCCCCATCGCCGAGCAGATCTGGGACATGAAATACCGCCTCAAGAGCGCCGAGGGCAAAGCGCTCGACGAGTCGGTCGAGGACACGTGGCGCCGAATCGCCATCGATCTCGCCTCGGTGGAGGCCGACCCCAAGGCGTGGGAGGTGCCGTTCTACGAGGCGCTGGAGGATTTCCGTTATCTCCCCGCCGGTCGCATCGTGGCGGGCGCGGGAACGGGCCGGTCCGTGACGCTCTTCAACTGCTTCGTCATGGGCACGATCCCCGACAGCATGGGAGGCATCTTCGAGGCGCTGAAAGAGGCCGCGCTGACCATGCAGCAGGGTGGCGGCATCGGCTACGATTTCTCGACGATCCGGCCCAAGGGCGCGCCGGTGTCCGGCGTGGCGGCGGATGCGTCGGGGCCGCTGTCCTTCATGGATGTCTGGGACGCCATGTGCCGCACGATCATGTCGGCCGGGTCGCGCCGCGGCGCGATGATGGCGACCATGCGCTGCGATCATCCCGATATCGAGGACTTCATCGCCGCCAAGGCAGACCCGAAGCGCCTGCGCATGTTCAACGTCTCGGTGCTCGCCACCGATGCCTTCATGGAAGCGGTGAAGGAGGACGGCCCATGGGAGCTGACCTTCAACGGGCAGGTCTACAAGACCCTTCCCGCGCGCGACCTGTGGAACCGGATGATGCGCGCGACCTACGACTATGCCGAGCCGGGCGTGATCTTCATCGATCGCATCAACGCCGAGAACAACCTGAGCTACGCCGAAACCATCGCCGCCACCAACCCCTGCGGGGAGCAGCCGCTGCCACCCTACGGCGCGTGCCTTCTGGGGTCGGTGAACCTCGCCCGGCTGGTGGCCGACCCCTTCGCGGACGGGGCGTCGCTGGACGAAGGGCAACTCTCGGACCTCGTCGCCACCGCGATCCGCATGATGGACAACGTCGTCGACGCCAGCCGCTTCCCGCTCGAGGCGCAGGCGCGCGAGGCGCATGCGAAACGGCGCATCGGTCTGGGCGTCACGGGGCTGGCCGACGCGCTGGCCATGGTGGGCCTGCGCTACGGCAGCGCGGAGGCGGCCGAGAGGACGGGCGCGTGGATGGCGGTGATCGCCAACGCGGCCTACCGCGCCTCGGCCCTGATCGCGGCGGAAAAGGGGGCCTTCCCGCTTTATGACGCCGCGGAATACGCCAAGGCGCCCATGATCCGGCGCCTCGACCCCGAGGTGCAGGCCCTGATCGCCGAACACGGGCTGAGGAACGCGCTTCTGACCTCCATCGCGCCGACGGGGACGATCAGCCTTTTCGCCGGCAATGTCTCGTCCGGGATCGAGCCCATCTTCGCGACCTCCTACACGCGCAAGGTGCTCCAGCCCGACGGCACCCGCACCGAGGAGGAGGTGGTCGATTACGCCGTGCAGATGTGGCGCGCCCTCCACGGCGACGCGGACCTTCCCGATCACGTCGTGACCGCGCAGGACCTCGCGCCGCTCGATCACGTGCGCATGCAGGCCGCGGCACAGCCCTGGGTGGACAGCTCGATCTCCAAGACGATCAACGTCCCCGCCGATATCGGCTTCGAGGCATTCAAGGACGTCTATCTCGAGGCCTACGAGACCGGGTGCAAGGGCTGCACGACGTATCGGCCGAACGACGTGACGGGGAGCGTGTTGAGCGTCGCGGTCAAAACTGCAGACGCCAGTGCGACGACTATCTCGGACCGCATCATGCAAAGGCTGTCAGAGATCGGAGAGAAGGTTGCTTTTCTTGCGAACAACCTTCCCGAGTTCGACAAAAAGGGCCTTTACAAGATTGCAAACGGCGAGACGCCTAATCCTGGTGCCGACAAGGTTTCCGCTATTGCTCGATTATTGGACGTTTCGGCGGATTGGTTGTTGGGGCTGGACGCTGACCAACCGGGCGTGCCCGGCGGCACCGCCGGGCTGCCCCCGACCGCCCCCCCGGGCGGGGGCAGTGCCCCCACCCGCGGCCGGGGGCAGCCCTCGGAGCAGGGGATCGGCGTTGCAGCCGCCTACTCCGACAGCGACGTCATCTACATGTCCGAGCCGCTGGACCGCCCGCAATCGCTTGAAGGGCATACCTACAAGCTCAAATGGCCCGACAGCGACCATGCGCTCTACATCACGATCAACGATATCATCCTGCACGGCCACCGCCGGCCCTTCGAGATCTTCATCAACTCCAAGAACATGGAGCATTTCGCCTGGACGGTGGCGCTGACGCGGATGATCTCGGCGGTGTTCCGGCGCGGCGGCGACGTCTCCTTCGTGGTGGAGGAGCTCAAGGCCGTTTTCGATCCGCGCGGCGGGGCCTGGATGAACGGCAAGTACGTGCCCTCGATCCTCGCGGCCATCGGCGGCGTGATCGAGCGGCACCTGATCTTCATCGGCTTCATCGACGGGGAGGGGATGGGCCTCAAGACGGACCCGCAGGCGGAGGTCGTGAACCTCGGCCGACCGGCGGGTCCGGCCTGCCCGTCCTGCGGGCAATACGACATGCGGATGATCGAAGGCTGCCTGACCTGCGCCAATTGTGGACATTCGAAGTGCGGATAAGCCACACTTCTTGAACGGAACGTATCCTTAACCTCTAGCTTTTTCGCGATTTTCACGCATTCTGGTGCCAAGCCAGCGGGCGAACAACGACCTGCGGCACATGCGAGCAAAGAGGCAGGACAGATGACACCCAAGCTGGGATCGGCGCGGCTTGCCGCAGCAGGCCTTATTTCCACGTTCTTTGTCGGGGTCTTCGGGCAGACCGGCGCCGCCCATGCCGATGGGCTGAGCGTCAGCACCCCCACCGATCCGGCGATCGCTTATGGCACGCCCACCGGCGGCGTCGAAACGCTTGGCGTCGTCACCGTCTTCGGCAACGACTGGTACGGCATTCCCTTCGGCGACCGGTACGACCGCTGGCGCACCGGCCATGTCCGTCTGAGCGTCCTGCGCGGCGAAAGGTGGAACGACGCCCTTCCGGCGCAGCCCTTCGAGCTGATGGAATACCGTATCCGGGGCGAGATCATCGCGCCCGACAACCTCGCGACGCCGGCGGCGGGCGACCGGCTCTACGCCCCGTCATGGTGGCTGGGCGCGACGACGCATTTCGGCTGGTCGGGCTATGACGTATCGACGGGCGCCGACGTCGTCATCGTCGGGCCGCAGACGGGCATCAAGCCGATCCACAGCGAGATCCACCAGTTCTTCGGGAACAACCCGATCAACCTTTCGTCTGCCGACCAGCTGTCCAACGGCATCTATCTGGATGCCCATGCCGAGGTCGCGCGCGGCATCGCGCTCAGCTTCGGCGAGGTGCGCCCCTTCGTGGAACTGCGCGCCGGTGCCGAGACGCTGGCCCGGGTCGGTGTGGACGTGACCATCGGGACGCTGGGACGGGACGGTCTGCGCCTGCGGGATCAGGTCAGCGGACAGCGCGTCGCGGCCGTCAACGGTTTCCAGAACGCGGGTGGCTGGTCGTTCCTGCTGGGGGCGGACACGGCCTATGTCGGATCCTCCGTCTACCTGCCGGAAAGCCAGGGCCCCGACCTCGAAGAGCTGCGGCACCGGGTCCGTGCGGGCGTCAATTTCGGCCTCGGCGACAGCAATTTCTTCTACGGCGTCAGCTACCTGTCGGAGGAATTCGAAGGCCAGCCCGAGGGGCAGGTCGTGGGAACCCTGTCGTTCGATCTGCGGTTCTGAGACGCCGCGGCATGCGGCTGATTCGGAACGGTTCGGGAAAGCGAATCAGTGGCTTCACAGGGCGATTCGCATCTGTTAGGCTTTCACCATAACGCCGGGTAACGGCGAGGTTTTTTGACTAGAGGCGGGGTAATGAGCACGGGCTTAAGGGGTGCGTTCATGGTTGCATGGGCGCAGACTTCGATCGAGGGATCACCGGCAGAAGCAGAACAAGAACTGGCGGAAGGAATGAGCTGGAGCTGGCACGGCCGGCCGCTTTCCCTGGAAGGTGACGGCGCCGCCCTCGTTCTGACCGCCAGCCGGGATCACGAAGAGCTTCGGGCTCGCGCGGCGCGGGTGGTGCGGAACTTGTTGCGCCGCCAGGCAGCCGGCCCCGCCGACCTTGTGCCTTCGGGTCTCTCTCTCGACCTGCCGGAACTGAACCCCGCTCTCGACGACAGCGACCCGGTGTTTTCCGGGGCGTTCGTCGTCTCCGACGGGTCGGTCTTCTACACGGTCGTTCCCATCGCCGTCGAGGAAGGCGCGCCGCCGGTCCTGCTCTTCCCCGACGGCATGCCCGCACCGCGGCGCGAGCACACGATCATCGCCTGTTCGGACCGCAGCCCGGTGCGCGCGCCGAACGAGCGCCCTTCGGTGATCTGCTTCACGCCCGGAACGCGGCTGAGAACCGAGCGCGGCGAGGTGGCGATCGAGGATCTCGAAATCGGCGACCGCCTGCTGACGCGCGACGACGGCGCACAGGAGGTCCTCTGGTCGGGGCATCGGCGCATGTCCGGCGCGCGGCTTTTCGCCTTGCCCGATCAGCGACCCATCCGCCTGCGTGTCAATGCGCTTGGGATCGACCGGCCCGACGCGGAGCTGGTCGTCAGCCCGGAGCACCGCGTTCTGGTGGGCGGCGACACGACGCGTGACCTCTGGGGCGAGGCGGAGGTTCTGGTGCGCGCCGGCGATCTGGTCGGCGACCGGGGCGTCACCGTCGATCATTCCCTGCGCGAGACCTGGTACATCCACCTGATGCTGGAACGTCATCAGGTCATCTGGGCCAATGGCCTGCAGGTCGAAAGCTTTCATCCCGGCTTCATGGGGCTCGACGCGCTGTCGGGGCTGCAACGAGATAGCCTTTATGACCTGCGCCCGGACCTCGCGGACGATCCTTTCGCCTATGGCGGGCCCGCGCGGCGCATGCTGAACCGGGCGGAGGCGGCGATCCTGTTCGAGGGCGGGGCGGCCCGCCCGGTCTTCGCCTGAGGCAGCCTCACCATTGACAGCACCGCCGCGTCGTGTAGAAGCCCGCCATCCCGGCTGATGAGGCCGGGTTTTCATTTGGTGTTGGTGGCCCCCGCAAGGGGATGCCTGTCGGGCCTCGGCCAAAGGACAACGCCCTTCATGAGGTGCCCGCTGCGATTATTCGTACGAATAATCGCACCAAGCGGCGCCCGACCACAGAAGGAGATCAGACGGTGACCAAACGCACCTCTGCCAAGTACAAGATCGACCGCCGGATGGGCGAAAACATCTGGGGGCGTCCGAAATCCCCCGTCTCGCGCCGCGAATACGGTCCGGGCCAGCACGGCCAGCGCCGCAAGGGCAAGCTGTCGGACTTCGGTCTGCAGCTGCGCGCCAAGCAGAAGCTCAAGGGCTACTATGGCGATCTCACCGAAAAGCAGTTCCGCCGCATCTTCGCCGAGGCCGAGCGTCAGCGCGGGGACACCGGTGAGCTTCTCGTCGGCCTCCTGGAGCGTCGGCTCGACGCCGTGGTCTACCGCGCGAAATTCGTGCCGACCGTCTTCGCCGCCCGCCAGTTCGTGAACCACGGCCATGTGTTGGTGAACGGCAAGCGGGTGAACATCCCCTCCTACCGCGTCAACGAAGGCGACGTCATCGAGGTCCGCGAGAAGTCCAAGCAGATGGCCGCAATCCTGGAGGCCTCCCAACTGCCAGAGCGCGACGTGCCGGACTACATCGACGTGGACCATTCCAAGCTGACCGCGACCTTCGTGCGGACCCCGGGTCTGGGCGACGTGCCCTATCCGGTGCACATGGAACCGAACCTCGTCATCGAATTCTACGCACAGAACTGAGGCGGACTGCGGGCCCTGTCGCCCGCCCTGCGATCAGGAAGCCGGGCCGCGCCGATCAGGGCGCGGCCCGTTTTCGTTTTGCCGGACCGGCGCGCGTTCGCGCGGGGTCGCGTTGCACGAAACGCGCCTTGATCCCTGTGCGCCCCCGCACGCATGATGCTCTCGCCAAGGTCGGAAAAACGGCGTAAAGCCCGGGCGATGGCACTTGGCGATACAATCAGGACCCTCTCCCTCGCGGAGGCGGAGCGTCTGCCCCTCTGGCGGCGGCCCGTGGCCCTTCTGGCGCTCATGGCCTTCGCCATGCCGATCGCCTTCGCCACGTGGTCCGCGCTTCTCAACAACTTCGTCGTCGAGATGGCCGGGTTCGACGGGGCGGATATCGGCTGGCTTCACACGGTCAGGGAGATTCCGGGTTTTTTCGCCATCGGCGTGATCCTTCTGATCCTGTTCATCCGGGAACAGGTGCTGGCCGTCGTGTCGCTGGTCCTGCTGGGCGTCGCCACCGCGATGACGGCGCAGTTTCCCACCCTCGGCGGCCTTCTGTTCGTGACCCTGCTCAGTTCGATCGGCTTCCACTATTACGAGACGGTGAACCAGTCTCTGCAGCTTCAGTGGCTGAACAAGAAGAAGGCGCCGCAGATCCTGGGCTGGCTTCTGTCGGTGGGGTCGGGCGCGACGCTTCTGGCCTATCTGCTGATCGTGCTGACATGGCGCGCCTATGACCTGAGCTATGATCTGGTCTACTGGATCGCGGGGGGGACCACGGCGGCGATCGCGGTGATCGCCCTTCTGGCCTTTCCGCAATTCGAAAGCCCCGAGCCGCAGACCAAGAAGATGATCCTGCGCCGGCGATACTGGCTCTATTACGCGCTGCAGTTCATGTCGGGCGCACGCCGGCAGATCTTCGTCGTCTTCGCCGCCTTCATGATGGTGGAGCGCTATGGCTTCGATGTGCACGAGATCACGGCGCTTTTCATGGTGACGCTCTTGGCCAACATGGTCTCGGCGCCGCTGCTGGGCTTCGTGGTGGCACGTTTCGGAGAACGTCTGGCGCTGATCGTGGAATATGGCGGTCTGGGCGCGATCTTCCTGCTCTACGCAGGGCTTTACGTTTTCGACTGGGGCGCGGGCGTGGCCGCCGCGCTCTACGTGCTGAACCACCTGTTCTTCGCGCTGGCGCTCGCCATCAAGACCTATTTCCAGAAGATCGCGACCCCCGGTGACATCGCGCCCACGGCGGCGGTGGCCTTCACCATCAACCATATCGCGGCCGTGTTTCTGCCTGCCGCTCTCGGGTATCTCTGGCTGTCCTCGCCCATCTCGGTCTTCATGCTGGCGGCGGGGATGGCGGCCATTTCGCTCGGACTGTCCTGCCTTGTGCCGCGCCACCCCGAGCCCGGGCGCGAGACCACGTTGACGCGCGCGGCGCCTGCCCCGGCGCCGGCGGAATAGGGGGAAAGCATGCCGACATGGACCGCACTCACCGCGCTGCCCGACAAGGCGGCGGCCGAGACGCTGGGCGAGGCGCTCGAGGGCATGACGCCGGAGCCCGTCGGCGTGGGTGTGTTCGAGCTGGAGGACGGATCGGGCCTGTGGGAGGTCGGCGCCTATTTCACCGATGCGCCCGACGACATCGCCCTGTCGCTGCTTGCGGCGGCCTATGGGGCGCGGCCCTTCGCGGTGTCCGAACTGCCCGAGACCGACTGGGTGGCCCATGTCAGGCGCGAACTGCACCCGGTGGAGGCGGGGCGGTTCTACCTCCACGGCGCCCATGACGCCGAGAGCGTTCCACCGGGTCGCGTGCCGCTTCTGATCGAGGCGGCCATGGCCTTCGGCACCGGCCATCACGGGACGACAAAAGGCTGTCTGGAGGCCTATGACCGTCTGCTCGCCGCTGGCTTCGTGCCGCAACGCGTCGCCGATATCGGCGCGGGCACCGCGGTTTTGGCCATCGCGGCGGCCAAGACCGCACCGAACCCTGTCATCGCATCGGACATCGATCCCGTCGCCGTGGAGGTGTCCGAGGCCAACGCCCGGGCCAACGATGTCGCCGCGAAGCTGCGCTGCATCGAGGCCGAAGGGTTCGACCATCCCGATCTGGCCGCCGGGGCGCCCTATGACCTGATCTTTGCGAACATCCTCAAGGGGCCGCTCATCGCGCTTGCACCCGCCATGCGGGCCCATATGGCGGATGGCGGTTACGCGATCCTGTCGGGGATCTTGAACGAGCAGGCCGACGATGTGATCGCGGCCTACGCGGCGGAAGGCTTCCGCCTCGTTGCGCGTGACAGGCTGGGCGAGTGGACGACGATCACAATTTCTCCTTAATTTGGTCGCAAACTGCGGTGAATTGTGTTATGAAGATGGCAGGTGGGGGCACCTAGTATTTGAGTAGGTTGCCCTAATGGCTCGAAATCAAACGACTTTTTCGGATCGCGTCCAGCGAATCGAGGGATCGCGTTCGAACGGTGTATTTTCCCGTAGACGTGACGGTGGCGAAGCTGCCGGTGTTGTCGTTCATCCAGACGGTTTTGTTCCATCGATGGCTCCGCGCCCGCGGCGCCTGAGGTTCGGGTTTCCCGTCAAGGGTGTGATCTTCGCCTCGGTCGCGGCGGTTCTGGTCAAGGCGTATCTGATCTGGACATTGGGCGATGATGTGTATGGCGCGGCCGTGTCACAGCTGTTGAGTGGTAACCAGTTTGAACGTGCTGCAGGCCTTGTTCTGGCCCCCGATATGGTGTCGCTCTGGCTCGTCGACGTCTATCAGCACATCTACCGTTTCATCGTATCCGTGGCGACCGCGCTGGAAACCGGGACCTTTCCGGACCTTGCGTGATCTGGTGCCGTTCTCGGCACTGGCGACCACATTTTCATGAAGAAAGGGCGCTTCGGATCCAATCCGAAGCGCCCCATTTTTTGTTCCGGTCCCGGGCCCCGTGGCCCGCGCCGGTCAGAAACGGCCGGTCGCGATATCGTCGATATCGCCACGGTTCAGGCCCAGATCGTCCAGTTCACGATCCGAAAGCTTCGAAAGCGCCTGGCGCGTGACGCGGGCGTCGTTCCATGCGGCGATCCGGCCGACGATGTCGGCAAGAACGCCAGTGGCGCGAAACCCTGCGCCGAGGGGGCGGTTGGTCATGATGGCCATCTGTGCAATCCTTTCCAGTGGTCGGTTCTCGGTTCGCGCAACCTCATGTTGCCCGTGAGCCGCAGATAGGCGCGAAAACCCGCATCCACAAATGTCATTTTTGCATGGGTTCAATGCCGGCATTGCATAGCTCTGGATTGCTCTAAAGCTATGAAAAAAAGGCAAAAATCCGCTCACTTGGTGTCGTTTTCAGACATCAGAGCGACGCATTTGAACAGCGTCAAAACCGTCCTGTCGCAAACCCAAGGCCGGGCGTCGCAAATGCCCCGAGGCTTGGCAGATGTTCGCCTTTCGTGCTAGTGATGCCCAAACGCCTCAGTCAGCCGACGTTCCGGCCGGCCAGGTCCCTGAGCGGGGCTTGAACGCGGCTCGAGCCGGCCAGGTCGGGCAACAACGAAGGCGGGAGCGGGGCGGAGCATGCGCATCATCGGAATCGATCCGGGCTTGAGGTGCCTCGGCTGGGGCATCGTCGAGGTCGATGGCAGCCGCCTGCGCCATGTCGCGAACGGGGAATGCCGCTCGGATGGCGCCGACCTGGCGCGGCGGCTCCTGTCGCTGCATGTCCAGCTGACCGAGGTGGTTGCTCGCCATGCGCCCGATGCTGCGGCCATCGAGATGACCTTCGTGAACCGGGACGGTGCGGGGACGCTGAAGCTGGGGCAGGCGCGCGGCGTCGCGATGCTGGTACCCGCCGCCGCCGGCCTTTCCGTTGCCGAATACGCGCCCAACGCCGTGAAGAAGGCCGTTGTGGGCGCGGGGCATGCGGAAAAGCGCCAGATCGACCATATGGTGCGGATGCAGCTGCCCGGGGCCGATCCGGTGGGCCCCGACGCTGCGGATGCGCTGGCCATCGCGCTGTGCCACGCGTTCCATGCCCGGAGTTCGAACCGCCTCGCGCAGGCCGTCGCCGGCGGAGGGGCAGGCCGATGATCGGAAAGCTCTCGGGGCGTCTGGATTACATCGCGTCCGATCACGTGCTGCTGGATGTGAGCGGCGTAGGCTACGTCGTCCATTGCTCCGACAGGACGCTTGCCGCGCTGCCGCCGAAGGGGGAGGCGGTCTCGCTCTATACCGAGCTTCTGGTGCGCGAGGACCTGCTGCAACTTTTCGGCTTTCTCAGCCCTTACGAGCGCGAATGGCACCGTCTGCTGGTGTCGGTGCAAGGGGTCGGCGCGAAGGCGTCCATGGCGATCCTGGGCACGCTGGGCGCGGAGGGGGCGGCCCGTGCCGTTGCGCTGGGTGACTGGAGCGCCGTGCGCGCGGCGCCGGGCGTCGGCCCGAAACTGGCGCAGCGGGTGGTCAACGAGCTGAAGGACAAGGCGCCGTCGGCCATGGCGCTGGGTGGCGATCCGGGCGCGCAGGATCTCGTGGTGCCCGATGGCGGCCCCACGACGACCACACCGCAAAGGGCGCTCTCCGGTGCGGCGCAGGCCGAGGCGCTGTCTGCGCTTCAGAACCTCGGCTATGCCCCCGCCGATGCCGCGCGGGCCGTGGCCGAGGTGGCGGGCGCCGCACCCGAGGCGGACACGCCCGGGATGATCCGCGCCGCCCTGCGCCTGCTCGCGCCGCGCGAATGAAACCCGTCAGTCCACTGGCCGCGCCCCGGCGCCTGCGGCATAACGGATCAACATGACCGATCCCGACCCCACATTGCGCCCCGACCGCCTGCCGGAGGATACCGACCGCGCGCTGCGGCCGCAGACACTGGACGACTTCATCGGCCAGGAAGAGGCGCGCGCCAACCTGCGTGTCTTCACGGAAAGCGCCAAGCGCCGGGGCGAGGCGATGGACCACGTCCTGTTCCACGGGCCTCCGGGCCTGGGCAAGACCACTCTGGCGCAGATCATGGCGCGCGAGCTGGGCGTGAATTTCCGCATGACGAGCGGCCCGGTTCTGGCGAAGGCCGGCGATCTGGCAGCGATCCTCACCAATCTCGACACGCGCGACGTGCTGTTCATCGACGAGATTCACCGCCTGAACCCGACGGTGGAAGAGGTGCTGTATCCCGCGCTGGAGGATTTCGAGCTCGACCTCGTCATCGGCGAGGGGCCTGCCGCGCGGACCGTCCGGATCGAGCTGCAGCCCTTCACGCTGATCGGGGCGACGACGCGGCTGGGGCTCCTGACGACGCCGCTCAGGGACCGGTTCGGGATTCCCACGCGGCTCAATTTCTATACCGTCGCGGAACTCGACCACATCGTGCGCCGCGGCGCGCGCCTTGCGGGGATCGAGGCGGAACCGGCCGGCACGATGGAGATCGCCGGACGCGCGCGGGGCACCCCCCGGATCGCCGGGCGGCTGTTGCGCCGGGTGATCGACTTCGCGCTGGTCGAGGGGGACGGGCGTCTGTCGCAGGCCATCGCGGACGCGGCGCTGACGCGACTGGGCGTGGACAAGCTCGGCCTCGACGCGGCGGACCGGCGGTACCTGACGCTGATCGCGGAGAATTACGGCGGGGGCCCCGTGGGTATCGAGACGATCGCCGCGGCACTTGCCGAGCCCCGCGATGCGCTTGAGGAAGTGATCGAGCCCTTCCTGTTGCAGCAGGGCCTGATTGCCCGCACGCCACGGGGTCGCATGCTGGCGCGGAAAGGGTGGCTCCATCTGGGCCTGCCGGAACCCGGCGGGCCGGAGCAGGGCGGCCTGTTCTAGGCGTGGCGGCCCGTCTTTCGAGCAGGAATTCCCGAGAATTCCTGCAGGGAAAACTCGAGTTTTCCGGCCCGGCTTGACCGTCGGTGACCTGCGGGCGACATGTGGGCCTGACATGACCGACGCGCCCGCTCCGCTTTCCCCCGATGACATCTCCGCGCTTTTCACGCGTGCCGACGGGCAATTCCTGTTCGCACGCTGGGGCAGGCCCATCGCGCCCGTGGTCTTCGGGGTGCAGGATGCGACCGTGCCCATTCTCAAGAGCGCGATCGAGGCGGTGGTGGCACTTGCCGGTCACCGCATGTCCGAGACCGACCCCGAACTGGGCGCGAACCTGTTGGTCTTCTTCATCCGCGACTGGTCCGAACTGAGCGAGACGCCCGGGCTCGACCGACTGCTGCCGGACCTTCCCGATCTCGTCGCGCGACTCGAAGGGGCGGGAGCCAACCAGTACCGCGCCTTCCGCTTCGACGCCGATGGCGGGATCAAGGCGGCTTTCGTCTTCGTGCGCATGGATGCCGACCTCGCCAGGGTCCCGGCCGAGACGATCGCGCTGGGCCAGGCGGTGCAGACGATCGTTCTGTGGTCGGACACCGCGTTCCTTGGCTCCTCACCGCTGGCGGCGGTGTCGCGGGACGGCCCCGCGCTTCTGAAGCCCGAGATTGCCGATCTGATCCGCGCGGCCTATGACCCTATCCTGCCCGTCGCGGCGACCGACGCCGCCCACGCGCTTCGGCTGGCGGCACGCCTGCCGAAGCCGCAGTGACACGGGCTTGACCCCCGCGCGGTCGCCCCCGATGGTCGCGCCCATGAAGGTCCATCGCCATCCCGTCCGCGTCTATTACGAAGACACCGATCTTGCCGGCATCGTCTATTACGCCAATTACCTGCGCTTCCTCGAACGCGGCCGGTCCGAGATGGTGCGAGAGGCCGGGATCAGCCAGCTCGACATGAAGGAGCGGGGCTTTGTCTTCGCCGTGCGCCGGGTCGAGGCGGATTACCTCAGGCCCGCCCGTTTCGAGGACGAACTGATCGTCGAGACCCGCGCCAGCGGCCTGAAAGGGGCCAGCTTCGACATGCCGCAAAGGGTGCTCAGGGGCGAGGAGGTGCTGCTCGAGGCGCTGGTCAAGGTCGTGGTTCTGGACGCGCAGGGCCGCGCCACGCGCCTTCCGGCGGATATTCGCGCAAAACTGACGGCGATCACGGCGAATGACGGTGTGTGACCGAGAAGTGTTCGCCAACCCCATTGGAAGCTGGTAAACTGCACCTTAATGAGGTGCGAAAAACACGCTTTAACGCGGTGCGCCCATTATCGAGGCCGGGCCAGAGGATTGCAGATCAGGAATGGAAACTGAAACGCTTGCGATAGCGCAGGAGGCGGATTTTACCCTCATTGCGCTGTTCTTCCGTGCGTCGCTGACCGTTCAGCTCGTGATGATCGCGCTGATCGTGGCGTCGGTCTATGTCTGGGCGATCACCTTCTCGAAATACGCGCTGTACCGCCGCGCGCGAACCAACGCGCAGGCTTTCGATGCCGCGTTCTGGTCGGGTGAGCCGCTGGATGAGCTTTACGACAAGGTCGCGGTCGCCCCGCGCAGCGCCTCCGAGCGTGTCTTCGTGGCCGGCATGACAGAATGGCGCCGGTCCCTGCGCGACGACGGGGCGCTGATCCCCGGCGTGCAGCAGCGGGTGGACCGGTCGATGGACGTGGCCATCGCGCGGGAAAACGAGCGGCTGACCAAGGGTCTGAACTTCCTCGCGACGACGGGCGCCACGGCGCCGTTCGTGGGCCTCTTCGGCACGGTCTGGGGCATCATGCGTTCGTTTCAGGAGATCGCGATCTCCGGCAACACGTCGCTTGCGGTCGTGGCCCCCGGCATCGCCGAGGCGCTGCTGGCCACGGGTCTCGGCCTGCTGGCGGCCATCCCCGCGGTGATTTTCTACAACAAGCTCAGCAGTGACGCCGACAGCCTGATCGGCAGTTACGAGGGCTTCGCCGACGAGTTTTCCACCCTCCTGTCGCGGCAGCTCGACTGATGGGGGCCTCGGTCGCAAAATCCGACGGCCCACGCCGCAGACGCGGGCGCGGCAACCGCGGCACGCGGCCCATGTCCGAGATCAACGTCACGCCCTTCGTGGACGTGATGCTGTGTCTTCTGATCATCTTCATGGTCTCGGCGCCGCTCATGACCGTAGGCGTGCCCATCGACCTGCCCGACACCTCGGCCGAGGCGCTGCCCTCGGAGGAGGAGGAGCCGCTGACTGTGACGCTGGCGCCCGACGGCCGGGTCCTCGTGCAGACGACCGAGGTGGCGATGGACGAACTGGTCGCGCGGCTTCAGGCCGTCGCGTCGGAACGGGATTCGACCCGGATCTTCCTGCGCGCCGACGGGGCGATCCCCTACGAGCGGGTGATGACCGTCATGGGCGCGCTGAACGCCGGCGGTTTCCGCGAGATCGGTCTGGTGACGGATAGCGGCGGTCCCCGTCTTGACGGGTCCGGGGAGTGAGTGGCCATGCGCCGGTCGCTTTATGCATCGACGGCGATCCATGCCGCGATCCTTCTGTGGGTCGCGTTCGGCGAATCGCTGTTCCGCGGGAGCCCGGAGACGGAGTTCGAGGTGACCGGCGTGACCATCCTCTCGGTGTCGGAGTTCGAGGCGTTGACTGCAGGCGTTGAGCCCACGCCTGACGTGCTGGAAACGCCCGTCGCGCCGCCGCAGGCCGAGGAAAGTGCCGCCCCCGACCCGCCCACCCCGGAAGAGGCGCCGCCCCCGGTGGAACAGCCCGAGGAAGCGCCCGAGCCCGCGCCAGACACGCAGCCCGAGCCGCCCTCGCCCGAGGCACCGCAGGCCGAGGTCACCGACCAGATCGCGGCCCTGCCCACCCCGTCCGGCACGCCCGACCTTCCGCCGTCGGACACGCCGACGCCCCGCGAGGCGCCGCGCGTCGCGCCGGTGCCCGCCCCCGCGCCTGAACCGGACGTGGAGACGGCGCCGGACGTGCTCGATCAGCCGGTGAACCCCGACACCTCGGACGCGCCTGCCGAGGAGGCGCCCGAGACCGCGCCCGAGGAGGCCACGACCGAGATCGTGACGGAGGCCGAGACGCCATCGGGCGGACCGGTCGCGCCGGTGGCCTCGCTCCGCCCGCCACCGCGCCCCGCGCGCCCGACGCCGCCGGCAGAGCCTGAGGAGACCGCAGACGCCCCGGAGCAGGAGCCCGAGCAGGAGCCCGAGGCAGACCCGCTGGCCGACGCCATCGCAGGCGCCGTGGCCGATGCCAACACGACCGAGACCGCCCAGCCTGCCGCGCCGTCCGGTCCGCCGCTCACGCAGGGCGCGCGGGACGGCTTCCGCATCGCCGTGCAGACCTGCTGGAACGTCGGCGCGTTGTCGACGGAGGCGCTGGGCACGACGGTCGTGGTGGCCTTCGAGATGGGCCGCGATGGCGTGCCGGTTGGCTCGTCTCTGCAGCTGCTGGAGTTCTCCGGCGGTTCCGAGGCCGCCGCGCAACAGGCCTACGATGCCGCACGCCGCGCGATCATCCGTTGCGGCGTGAACGGATACGATCTTCCCGAGGAAAGCTATGACCGCTGGCGGCAGGTGGAACTTGTCTTCAACCCCGAGGGGATGCGTCTGAGATGACGGCTTTGCCCACCCGTTTGTTTAACCGGACCGACGCCGCCGACGCGGCAGGAGGTGAAATGTGTTGAAACGATATCTGACCCTGATCCTGGCCACGCTCGTGGTGCTGACCCCGATGCCGGCCAGCGCGCAGGAGCCCTTGCGCCTCGAGATCACCGAGGGCGTGATCGAGCCCTTGCCCTTCGCGCTGCCGAGTTTCATCGCGGCCGATGGCGGCGCGAGCGACGTGGCGCAGGATATCACCCGCGTCATCGCCGCCGACCTGCGCGGCACGGGCCTGTTCCGACAGATCCCGCCGGATGCCTACATCTCCGATGTCACGAGCTTCGACAGCCCGGTGCAGTACAACGACTGGCAGGCGATCAACGCGCAGGCGCTGATCACCGGTGAGGTCGAGACGCGCGGCGAACAGATCGTCGTGCGGTTCCGGCTGTTCGACGTGTTCTCGGAGGCGCAGCTTGGCGAGGGTCTGCAATTCGTCGGCGAGGCCGAGAGCTGGCGGCGCATGGCCCATACGGTCGCGGACGAGGTCTATGAGCGGATCACGGGCGAGACCGGATATTTCGACACGCGCGTGGTGTTCATCCACGAGGAGGGGCCCAAGAACGCCCGCCTCAAGCGTCTGGCGATCATGGATTACGATGGCGCGAACGTGCAGTTCCTGACCGACTCGCGCTCTCTCGTGCTGGCGCCGCGGTTCAGCCCGCAGGGCGACCGCATCCTCTACACCAGCTACGAAAGCGGCTTTCCGCAGGTCTACCTGATGGACGTGGCCACGGTCTCTCGCCGCCCCCTCGAGGAGATCCCGGCGGGCAACATGACCTTCGCGCCACGGTTCTCCCCCGACGGCAACCGCGTGGTTTTCTCGCTGGAACAGGGCGGCAACAGCGACATCTACATGCTTGATCTGGCATCGGGCCAGCGCACGCAGCTGACCAACGCGCCCTCGATCGAGACCGCGCCGAGTTTCTCGCCCGATGGCAGCCAGATCGTCTTCGAAAGCGACCGCACGGGCAACCAGCAGATCTACGTCATGTCCGCCAGCGGCGGCGAGGCCACGCGGATCAGCCGGGGCACGGGACGCTACGGCACCCCGGTCTGGAGCCCGCGGGGCGACTACATCGCCTTCACCAAGCAGGAGGCCGGGCGCTTCCACATCGGCGTGATGCGCACGGACGGCTCGGAGGAGCGGCTGCTGACGGCCTCCTTCCTCGACGAGGGGCCGACATGGGCGCCCAACGGACGCGTCATCATGTTCACGCGCGAGACGGCGGGCACCGATGGCGCGCCGGCGGTTTATTCGGTCGATCTGACCGGCCGGAACCTGCAGCGGGTGGCGACGCCCGGGATGGCCTCCGACCCGGCATGGTCGCCCTTGCAATAAATTGAAACCGCCGCACCGGGGCGCAGATGGACGCGCACCGGTGCGCCGTGATACCTTATGGCAAAACACACATCCGAGGACACCGAGCACATGTCTCTTTTCTCTTTCTCCAAGACCGGCGTCATCATCCTGTGCGCCGCGCTGGCGCTGACGGGCTGTTCCCGCGGCATGATGGGCGGCGCGGGCGCGAACGGGGCCGAGGGTCTCGACGGCGCGGCCTCCGACCCGCGAAGCCCTGCCTATTTCAACACCGTCGTGGGCGATCGTGTGCTGTTCGAGGTCGACCAGTCCACGCTGAACGCCGATGCGATGGCAACGCTCGACGATCAGGCCAGCTGGCTGCTCAGCAATCCCGAATACACCGCCCTGATCGAAGGCCACGCCGATGAGCAGGGCACGCGGGAATACAACCTTGCGCTGGGCGCGCGGCGCGCCTCGTCGGTGCGCGACTACCTCGTCGCCGCGGGCGTGCCCGACGACCGGCTGCGGACCATCAGCTACGGCAAGGAGCGTCCACTGGAAATCTGCTCCGACGAAAGCTGTTACCGTCAGAACCGCCGCGCGGTGACGGTGATCTCCGCGGGTCCGGGGGTCTGATCCCATGCGCCGTCTCTGTGCCGTTCTCGTCTGCGCGATCCTCGCGGCGCCTGCGGTTGCGCCCGTTGCGGCACAGGACCGCGCGCAGACCCTTGCCGATATCCGGCAGGAGTTGTCCGTCCTCTATGTGGAGCTGCAGCGCCTCGGCCGGGAGCTAAACACGACGGGCGGCGCGACGGGCACCGGCGCAAGCGGTTCCGTTCTGCAGCGCATGGACGCCATGGAGGCCGAGATCCGGCGTCTTTCGTCGCTGACCGAGACCCTTCAGATCCGGGTCGACAATATCGTCCGCGACGGCACCAACCGCGTGGGCGATCTGGAGTTCCGCCTGTGTGAGCTCGAGGCTGATTGCGACATCGCGAACCTTGGAGAAACCCCCAGTCTCGGCGGCGTCGAGCCGTCCGGTGCCGCCCCCGGCATCTCGGTCGGCCCGGACGACAGCGGGTCCGGGCCGCAGCTTGCCGTGGCCGAGCAGGACGATTTCGACCGCGCCCTCGCGGCCTTCGAGGCCGGCGATTATGCCGCCGCCTCCGCCGCGTTCATGGCCTTCACCCAGACCTATCCCGGCGGCCCACTCAGTGCCGAGGCGCATTTCATGCGCGGCGAGGCCGAGGCGCGCCAGAACGCCTGGAGCGCCGCGGCGCGTGCCTATCTCGAGAGTTTTTCCGCAGCGCCGGATGGCGAGCGCGCACCGGCGGCGCTGACGGCGCTTGGCACCTCTCTTGGCCGGCTGGGGCAGGTCGAGGAGGCCTGCCTGACGCTGGCGGAAGTCGCGGTTCGCTATCCCGGCGACCCGGCGGTCGCGGAGGCGGAGGCAGAGCGCTTCAACCTCGGCTGTACGTGACGCATGACACCCTGACCGACCGTTTCGCGGCCCGGATGGGTGCGCTTCTGGGGCCTGATTTTCCCAAGGATATCGCGCTGGCCGTATCGGGGGGCGGGGATTCCATGGTCATGCTGGCGCTATCTCATGAATGGGCGCGGCACATGGGCGTGGGGCTCTGGGTCGTGACGGTCGACCACGGGATCAGGCCGGAAAGCGCCGGTGAGGCCGCGATGGTGGCCGCCGAATGCGCCGCGCTCGGCCATCCTCACGCCACGCTGCGCTGGCACTGGGACGGGCAGGGCAACCTGCAGGACGCGGCGCGGCGCGCGCGCCTTGTCCTGATCGACCGGTGGCGTGGGGGGATTGCGCATGTGCTGTTCGCGCACACGCAAGATGACGTGGCCGAGACCTTCCTGATGCGCCTTGCGCGTGGCTCTGGGGTGGAAGGGCTGTCGGCGATGGCGGAGCGGCGGCTGGTTCGGGCCCAGGGCGGTGACGTCGCCACGCTGTCGGACGCGGAGGTCACCCAGACCGCGCCGCCGCCGCCAGCGTCCCAGGGTGCAGCTCCCGGTTTCCAAGTCATCCGCCCGCTTCTGGGCGAAGGCCGCGCCGGGCTGCGTCATTTTGCGCAGACGATGAAGCTCCCCTTCGTCGACGACCCGTCAAACGCCGATCCGCGCTTCGACAGGGCCAGGGCACGCGCGGCGCTCGCCCAGCTCGGCATCGACGCGGCCGACATCGCCGCCACCGCGCGGCGCCTCGCACGCGCGCGCGACGCACTCGCCGCCCGGGCCCGCAGCGTGGCCGAAGAGGTCGCCCGCGCCGACGATCTGGGCGTCCTGCGCTTCGACCGCGACGGGTTCGCGGACGTCGAGCGCGACACGCAGCTCAGGCTTCTCGCGGCGGGGCTGCAATGGGTCGCCGGCGCGGAATACCGGCCCCGTGCCGCGCCGCTCGAGGCGCTGCTGGACCGTGCGCTTGCAGGCGGCGGCGGTACGCTCCATGGCGCGCAGGTCGAGGTCACGCGAGCGCATATCGAGATCTTTCGCGAGTATGCCGCGCTCGCGGGGCTGGACGTTCCGGGGGGCATCGCAACCCTCTGGGACGGGCGCTGGCGCATCCATGGGGCCGGGCTGGCGGGCATGCGCGTTCGCGCGCTCGGCGACGCGGGCTGGGCCCAGCTGCCGGTTCCGAGGCCGGAGGCGCCGCGCCATGCCATCGCGCGCACGATGCCTGCCGTTTTCGTTGGCGAACGGCTTGTCGCCTGCCCCGCCGCGGGCTTCGGATCGGGGGTCACGGCGGAGCTTTGCACGCCCCGTGGACATTTCCTTGCAGGGCTAAATGCGCATTGAAGTCCCGGCCGCCTTCTCTATCTTATGAGGAGGCGGGCATTTCGATGCTCCGCTCCGGTTTTTTGAGGAGACTTCCCTTGGGCAACGCGAGAAACGTCGCATTCTGGGTCATCCTGTTCCTGCTGATCCTTGCCTTGTTCAACCTGTTCTCGGGTGGCCAATCGCAAATGAACGAGCGGTCGGTGGCCTATTCCGATTTCATGCAGCAGGTCGAGAGCGGCCAGGTCGTATCGGCGACGCTGGATGGTGAACGGGTCCAGTTCACGACAGGCGACGGAGCTTTCGCGACGGTCGCGCCTTCGGACGCCAACACCACGGAGGCGCTTCTGGCCAACGGCGTCAGGATCGAGGCGACGCCGCAGGAGCAGTCGGGCTTCCTAAGCGTGCTGAGCCTCTGGCTTCCCGTGCTGGTCCTGATCGGCATCTGGATCTTCTTCATGAACCGAATGCAGGGCGGCGGCCGCGGCGGGGCCATGGGCTTCGGCAAGTCCAAGGCGAAGCTCCTGACCGAGAAGCATGGCCGCGTGACCTTCGACGACGTGGCGGGCATCGACGAGGCAAAGGAAGAGCTCGAGGAAATCGTCGAGTTCCTGCGCAACCCGCAGAAATTCTCGCGCCTCGGCGGCAAGATCCCCAAGGGTGCGCTTCTGGTCGGCCCCCCCGGCACCGGCAAGACGCTGCTTGCGCGGGCCATCGCGGGTGAGGCGGGTGTGCCGTTCTTCACCATCTCGGGCTCCGATTTCGTCGAGATGTTCGTGGGCGTCGGCGCATCCCGAGTGCGCGACATGTTCGAACAGGCCAAGAAGAACGCGCCCTGCATCGTCTTCATCGACGAGATCGACGCCGTGGGCCGGTCCCGTGGCGTGGGCTACGGCGGTGGCAACGACGAGCGCGAGCAGACGCTGAACCAGCTTCTGGTGGAGATGGACGGCTTCGAGGCCAACGAGGGCATCATTATCGTTGCAGCGACGAACCGCCCCGACGTGCTGGATCCCGCGCTTCTGCGTCCCGGTCGCTTCGACCGGCAGGTGCAGGTGCCGAACCCGGACATCCGCGGACGCGAGCGTATTCTGGGCGTGCACTCCCGCAAGGTGCCGCTGGGCCCCGACGTGGACCTGCGCATCATCGCGCGCGGTACGCCGGGTTTCTCGGGTGCGGATCTCGCCAACCTCGTGAACGAGGCGGCGCTGATGGCCGCGCGCATCAATCGTCGCTTCGTGACGATGGAGGATTTCGAGAACGCCAAGGACAAGGTCATGATGGGCTCCGAGCGGCGCTCCATGGTCATGAGCGAGGACGAGAAGAAGCTGACCGCCTATCACGAGGCGGGCCATGCCATCGTCGGTCTGAACGTTCCGGATCACGATCCGATCCACAAGGCGACGATCATCCCGCGTGGGCGCGCGCTTGGTCTCGTGCTCAGCCTGCCCGAGCGGGATCAGCTGTCGGTGAGCTATCGCAAGTACACGTCCAAGATCGCGATGGCGATGGGCGGTCGCGTGGCCGAGGAGCTTGTCTTTGGCAAGGAGAACGTGACCTCGGGTGCGGCGTCCGACATTCAGCAGGTGTCGAAGATCGCGCGTGCCATGGTGACGCAGTTCGGCTATGCCGAGGATCTGGGCTACATCGACTACGCCAACGAACAGCAGTCCTATCTGGGCGCATATGGCGGCGGCACCAACCACTCGGAAGAGATGCAAAAGCGCATCGACGCCAGGGTGAAGGAGCTGGTGGACGACGGCTACGAGACGGCCAAGCGCATCCTCACCGAAAAGCGTGATGACCTCGAGCGGCTGGCGCAGGGTCTTCTGGAATACGAAACGCTGACCGGGTCCGAGATCCAGAAGGTCATCAACGGAGAGCCGCTCAACCGGGGCGACGACAGCGACGACGCTTCGGCCTCGGGCGGCACGCCGTCGATCACCTCGGTGCCCAAGACGCGCAAGCCGAAATCCGACCCGGATGACGGCGGAATGGAGCCGGACCCGACCCCGGCGGAGTGACGCAACACGGTTCAAGGCCCCGCTTCGGCGGGGCCTTTTTTGTTCCTCAGGCTGGCGTCGGTCCCGTCACATCGCTTTCATGCCCATCAGGCTGGACCGCGAAAGGCGCCTTGACGACAGTCTCCGTTCTGGCCGATTTCGCCGATATTCTCGCAGCCCTTGCGATCATCCTGTCGCTGATCTTCGTGGCCTGCGAGCGGCACCAGAACCGCACGCAGGCCGAGCTATCGAACCGGCGGGAGCTTCTCCAGACGCTTGTCGACCACAAGGGGCTGACCCACGACCCCGAACGCGCGGCCTTCATCACGCGGGCGCCACCGACCGGAGGCGCTACGGCTTCTGTCTGGAGCAGGGCATCCACATCATCGGCAACTTCCTGAAGCACAACAATTCGCTGCCGCGAAAACTCGAGGGGCTCGAGGATGCGGTTTCGAACATGTTCATCGACGTGCTCACCACGCCCGGCGGTCGCGCATGGTGGGCGGAGGATTAGCAAAAGGGCCGGTTCATGCCGTCCACCTGTACGGAGGTGAACGCGTACCTCGCGAAGGGGCGCGTAAGAACTTCCAGGTGATCTCGGGGCCTCAGCCCTTCATGTAGCGCTTGCGCGCGTCCTCCATGCCCTTTTCCATGGCCTTCCATGCGGACTGATAGCTCGACTGCATATCCTGCCAGGCCGCCATGTTGGCCTTGCTCATCTTCTCGAGCTGTTCGGCGGCCTGCTGGCGCTGTGCCTCCATCGCCTCCATCTGGGTCTTGAACTGCGCCTGCGCGTCGGCCGTCATCTTCTCGGCCTCCGCCTGCATCTTCTTGATTTCGGCATTCCACTTGTCGAGCTGCGCTTTCGCTTCGGCGACATAATCGTCTTGTGAGGCCATGGGGGCTCCTCCATTGGATGTGTCCGGGCCTCCAGCTTAACACGTTCCGGTTGAGTTTGCGGCGACGAAAGCGCGCGGCTTGCGCGGGGAACTGCGGCACTTCCGGACGGTTTCGGGTTGAGCATCGGGCCAGCCTGCTGCCAAAGAGGGACGATCCCCTGCGGGTCGCCCCGCATGCGAAAGGTCCGATCATGCCCGCCCTCATCCCGACCGACCACGTGGCCGAAATCGTCTGGCTTGGCGTCACGGCCGACCGCGCGGCGCAGCTGCAAAGCACGCCGCGCGAGGTGCTGCGCCTGTCCTTCGCAGGACCAGAGGGCGAGGATCACGCCGGGCTGACCCGGCCCTCCGACAGCCGCGTTCTCGCGCAGTATCCGCGCGACACCGAGATCCGGAACGTTCGGCAGCTGTCGATCCTGTCGGAGGAAGATATCGCCGCCATTGCCGCGAAGATGGGTCTGCCGGGCCTGCCGCCTGCTGTTTTCGGCGCCACGATGGTGGTTCGCGGCATCCCCGATTTCACGCGCATCCCGCCCTCCTCGCGCCTGCAGGACGAGGAAAGCGGCGCGACCCTGACCGTGGACATGGAAAACCGGCCCTGTCACCTTGTCTCGCGCGAGATCGAGGCCGCGCATGCCGGTTTCGGCAAGGCCTTCAAGACGGCGGCTGCCGGGCGGCGGGGCGTCACGGCGTGGGTGGAACGAGAGGGCGAGATCGCGCTGGGTGCACGCCTGCGCCTGCATATCCCCGATCAGCCGCCCTGGCCCCATGCCGAGGCGGCGCGGGTCGCGACACCCTAGACAACGCTGAGAAAACCGATGGCCGCCCCCATACCGACGAACAATCCCCAGAACACCAGAATCCCCGTTGTTGAGTGCAGCATGACCGGACCGTCCTTCCCCGACAGGTTGATTTGCCGGCCGGTGTCCCACGGAAATCTTAACACGGCCTTTCGGGCCTCGTGAAAAGTTGCCTTTCCTGAAGACCGATTTCCTTTCGGAAACCCATGTGACGGGAAGCTCCGGGGAAGTGTCGCAATCGGTCCTCTCAGCACGCGCCGCACCCGTTATAGGCGAACCGACATCAGACACCGCGCGGGAGGGGAGCCGCTGATCATGGCCTTCAAGACAGATATCGAAATCGCGCGTGCCGCGCAGAAAAAGCCCATCCAGGAAATCGGCGCCAAGCTGGGTATCCCGTCCGAGGCGCTCCTGCCCTACGGCCATGACAAGGCGAAGGTGGGTCAGGACTTCATCGAGGGGCTGCAGGACCGTCCCGACGGGAAGCTGATCCTCGTGACCGCCATCAACCCGACGCCCGCGGGCGAAGGCAAGACGACGACGACCGTGGGTCTGGGCGACGGGCTCAACCGGATCGGCAAGAAGGCCGCGATCTGCATCCGCGAGGCCTCGCTTGGCCCCAATTTCGGCATGAAGGGCGGCGCGGCCGGCGGCGGCTACGCGCAGGTCGTGCCGATGGAGGACATGAACCTCCATTTCACCGGGGATTTCCATGCGATCACCTCGGCGCACAACCTGCTGTCGGCGATGATCGACAATCACATCTACTGGGGCAACGAACTCGAGATCGATGAACGCCGCGTGGCGTGGCGCCGCGTCCTCGACATGAACGACCGGGCGCTCCGCGATATCGTCACGTCGCTTGGCGGCGTGGCCAACGGCTTTCCCCGGCAAACGGGGTTCGACATCACCGTGGCCTCCGAGGTCATGGCGATCCTGTGCCTCGCCAAGGACCTGCAGGACCTCGAGCGGCGGCTGGGCGACATGATCGTGGCCTACCGGCGTGACAAATCCCCCATCTATTGCCGCGACATCAAGGCGGATGGCGCGATGACCGTGCTGCTGAAGGACGCGATGCAGCCCAACCTCGTGCAGACGCTGGAAAACAACCCCGCCTTCGTCCATGGCGGGCCGTTTGCCAACATCGCCCATGGCTGCAACTCGGTGATCGCGACGAAGACGGCGCTGAAGCTCGCCGATTTCGTCGTGACCGAGGCCGGTTTCGGCGCGGATCTCGGCGCCGAGAAGTTCATGAACATCAAGTGCCGCAAGGCGGGGCTGGCGCCTGACGCGGTGGTGATCGTGGCGACCGTGCGGGCGATGAAGATGAACGGCGGGGTGGCCAAGGCCGATCTCGGCGCCGAGAACGTGGCGGCGGTCGAAAAGGGCTGCGCGAACCTCGGCCGGCACATCCGCAATGTCAAAGGCTTCGGCGTGCCGGTCGTCGTCGGCATCAACCATTTCGCGGGCGACACCGAAGCCGAGATCGCGGCGGTGAAGGCCTATGTGGCCGAGCAGGGCTCGGAGGCGATCCTCTGCCGTCACTGGGCCGAGGGCGGCGCCGGCATCGAGGAGATGGCGCGCCGGGTGGCCGAACTTGCCGAAAGCGGGCAGGCGCAGTTCGCGCCGCTTTATCCCGACGAGATGCCGCTCTTTGAGAAGATCGAGCGCATCGCGAAGTCGATCTACCACGCCAGCGAGGTCATCGCCGACAAGAAGGTGCGCGACCAGTTGAAGGAGTGGGAGGCACAGGGCTACGGCAATCTGCCGGTCTGCATGGCCAAGACCCAGTATTCCTTTTCGACCGACCCGAACCTGCGCGGCGCGCCGGAGGGGCACACGCTGCCCGTACGCGAGGTGCGGCTCTCGGCGGGGGCCGGGTTCGTGGTCGTCATCTGCGGAGAGATCATGACGATGCCGGGTCTGCCGCGGGTGCCGGCCTCCGAGACCATTCGTCTCAATGAAGCGGGCCTGATCGAGGGCCTGTTCTGAACGGGTCCGCGCCGGGCGGGGCTTTGAGCCCCGCCCGGCGCGCCGGGGCTCTGCCCCGGACCCCGGAGTTTTTCGCCAGAATGAAGAGGGCGCCATGACAGCCACGATCATTGACGGTAAGGCCTTTGCCGCGACGGTGCGCGCGCGCGTCGCCGAGGAGGTCGCGGCCCTGAAGGAGACGCAGGGCATCGTGCCGGGCCTTGCGGTCGTTCTGGTGGGGGAGGACCCCGCGAGCCAGGTCTATGTACGCAACAAGGGCAAGCAGACCGCCGAGGCCGGGATGGCGAGTTTCGAGCACAAGCTCGACGCCGCGACGCCCGAGGCGGAGCTCCTTGCGCTGGTCGACCGGCTGAACGCCGACCCGGCGGTGCATGGGATCCTCGTGCAGTTGCCACTGCCGCCGCAGTGCGACGCGGACAAGGTGATCAACCGGATATCGCCCGCGAAGGACGTGGACGGGTTCCACATCTCGAACGTGGGACTGCTGGGGACGGGGCAGAAGGCCTTGGTGCCCTGCACGCCGCTGGGCTGCCTGATGATGCTGCGCGACCATCACGGCGATCTCTCGGGGATGGAGGCGGTCGTCGTCGGCCGGTCGAACATCGTGGGCAAGCCCATGGCGCAGTTGCTTTTGGGGGAAAGCTGCACCGTGACCATCGCCCACAGCCGGACGCGGGACCTGGGCGAGGTCTGCAGGCGCGCCGATATCCTCGTCGCGGCGGTCGGGCGGCCCGAGATGATCCCCGGCGACTGGGTGAAACCCGGTGCAACGGTGGTCGATGTCGGGATCAACCGTGTGGACCGGGCGGACGGGTCGGGCAAGACAAGGCTGGTGGGCGACGTCCATTTCGACAGTGCAGCGGCTGTGGCCGGTGCGATCACGCCGGTCCCGGGCGGCGTGGGTCCCATGACGATCGCCTGCCTTCTGGCCAACACGGTAACCGCCTGCTGCCGCGCGCATGGTCTGCCGGAGCCGCAGGGGCTGACGGTCTGAGCGTCAGGCCGGGATCATCGTGCCCTGCAGCAAGGCCACGTCGCGGAGCGTGCCGTCGGCGGCCTCGCTGCGCACGGTGGCGCGAACGACGAAAAGCCGTCGTCCGGGTTTCACCACCTCGCCCTCGGCGATCAGGCGCGTTCCCGCGGCGGGCGCGATCAGGTTGACCTTCATCTCCACCGTCAGGACCTCGGCGCCGGGCTCCATCAGGCTGAGCGCCGCATAGCCCGCGGCGCTGTCGCCCAGCGCGAAGGTGGCGCCGGCATGGGCAAAGCCGTGCTGCTGGTCGATCGCGGGTGTGATCGGTATCGACAGGACCACGCGCCCCGGTTCGATCCGGTCGATCCTTGCGTCCATCGTCCGCATGAGGCCCTGACGCGCGAAGCTGTCCTGAATCGCGGCCGTACGGGCCGTGTCACCGTCGGTTTTCGTCATCGGGCCTCCGATTGAATGGATGAGGTTGCATCAACTTTCTTGATCACAAGTCGCCGCCGCGCAATAATGCCGGAATTGTGGGGTAAATCATTACGTTAGAGATGCGACGTTTGGGTAGTGTTTTTCAGTTATCCGGTGCGCGGCCGGCAGCGCTGATCTTTCTGGGTTGGGTCACTTTAAGCCTTGTCACGGCCGTTGTCGGGCCGTTTTCGACATTCGACACGATGCCGATCGGGGTCAGGGTCCTTTATTGGGGCGGGATCATCGGGGCGTCCATGGTCTTCGGCGAGGGGATCCGGCGGCTGGTGGCGCGGTTTCCGACCCAAGGCCCCCTGCAGGCCGACCTTCTGGGCAGCGTCCTGATGGCGCCAGTCTTCGGTGCGGTGATCACCGTGTTCAACCTGCTGATCGGCAGGCAGGACGGCACGTTCACGATGGCGTTGGGGACGAATGTCCTTGTCGTCCTGCTCGTGTGTTTCGGCATAGTCGTGTTCCGCGCCTACATGCGCCATCACATGACGGATCGGGGTGTACCCGAGGATACGGCCCGGCCATCCGAGTCTCCGGACTCCCTTCCGGGGTTCCTGCGCGAGATCGATCCGGAAATCGGTCGCTCCGTGAACTGGATCGCGGCGGACGATCACTATCTGCACGTGCATGGCCCGACCGGAAGCGCGCGTGTCCTGATGCGGTTCCGCGATGCGCTCGAGGATCTGTCCGACCTGCCGGGCTTGCAGGTGCACCGGTCCCACTGGGTGCGGATCGGGGCCATCACCGAGCTGCGCCCCGACGGCCGCCGCCACGTGGTCGTCCTGCCCTGCGGCACCGAAGTTCCGGTCAGCCGGAGCTTCCTGCCCGGTCTGCGGATGGCGGGGGTGCTGGCCGACGACGGGGCATCGGAACGGCGATAGGCGGTGTGCCGATCAGGATTGCCGTCGCGTCCGGGTCCATCATGGCGTCAAGCTCGGGCGCGTCCGAGGCAAGGCCGCCGGTATAGGTCCCGTAGGCCGGCAGGATCATGCGCCTGTCATCCACCAGAAAGCAGCGCCGCGTGATCGACCCTCTCCGCGTGCGCAGGCGCGCCTTGGGATGGTAGTGACCCGAGATTTCACCCTCCGTCCCGTGCAAAGCGATGTGACGGAAAACGAGGGTCGAGACCTGCAGCGCCGCCAGATGCGTCCCGCCAAGGCCGAGGGGGCCGGGATCATGGTTGCCCTCGATCCAGATCCAGGACCGGCCGGCCATCAGGGGCGTGAGATGGGCCGCCGTGACCTCGTCCAGCGCGCGGGCTGCCGCCGCGTCGTCGAAACTGTCGCCAAGGCAGACGACGGTCCGCGGCGTCGTGGCGGAGATGTCGCCCGACAGCCGCAGGAGCGTGTCGATCCCCTCATAGGGCGGCAGCATCGGGCCGCCGCGCCGTGCCGCGCGTTCGGCCTTGCCCAGATGCAGGTCGGATACGGCCAGAAGCCGCTCCGACGGCCAGAAGAGCGCGCCCGAGGGCAGCGCGTGGAAAGTCTCGCCGCGGAAGTCGAAGCTGTGGGCGTTCATGATCCGTTCCATGCCACGCCCCCGCGCCGGGCCGCAAGGCCTGTCGTTGCCCGGTCAGGCGCTTTCCAACCCGGCCGTCCGCATCAGCCTTTCGGCCTCTTCCTCCATCAGGCGCTGGTTGGCGAGCCCGTCGACGGGAACCCGTCCGGGCTCGAGGAAAAGGGGTGCTGCCAGCGGCGTGACGCGAGACAGGCGGACATGGTCGATCCGGTCGCCGATCCGCTCGAGCATCGTTTCGATCCGGCCGAAATCCACCAGACCGCGCATCGCCTCGGCCCGCGTGATCTCTAGCATCACGTGGTCGGGGTCGTATTTGCGCAGCGTGTCATAAAGGATGTCGGTGGAAAACGCCGTCTGCCGCCCGGTCTTGCGTTTGCCGCCGGGCATGGCGCGGTCGATGAGCCCCGCGATGATGGCCGATCCCTTGAAGGTGCGCTTCATCACGGCGTTGTCGGCGAGCCATGTCTCCATCGTCCGGATCAGGTTCTCGCGGGAAAACAGCGGCACCGCGTCGCCCACGGCATCGAGGCCCCAGATCAGCGTCGCGTAATCGGTGGCGACGAAACCCATCGGGTTCAGCCCCTGCGCCTCCATCCTCTGGGTCAGCAGAAGGCCCAGCGTCTGCTGCGCGTTCTTGCCGGCAAACCCGTAGGCCACGAGGTGTTCGCGCCCGTCATGGGGGAAGCTTTCTACCAGAAGCCGGTCGCGTTCGGGCAGGCGGCTGACCGCGCGCTGCAGCTTCAGCCAGTCGCGGGTGTGACCGGGCAGTTCGGGCCAGTCGTCGCGGCGGAACATCGTCAGGATGCGGTCGGAAAGCTGCGTGGAGGTGGCGAATTTCGTTCCCATGAAGGTGGCGATCTTGGGCTTCTGCCAGGGGGTGCGGGTGACCTCCACCACCATCTCGCGCATGCCCTCGTAGCGCACGATCTCGCCGCCGATCAGGAAGGTGTCGCCCTTGCGCAGCATCGAGGCGAAGTATTCCTCGACCTCGCCGAGCGGCTTGCCGCCGCGCGACTTGTGCAGGCGCACGGCCATCTTGTCGGCATCCACGATGGTGCCGATGTTCATGCGGATACGCGCCGCCGCGCGCGGGTCGCGCAGCTGCCACTGGCCATCGGGGCGCTGCATGAGCCGCTGCCACTGGTCATAGGCGCGCAGCGCGTAGCCGCCGGTAGCCACGAAATCGAGGCAGCGGTCGAAGGTGGCGCGCGGAAGGTCGGCATAGGCGCCCGTGGTGATGACCTCGGCATGGAGGTCGTCGGCGCGGAACGGTCCGGCCGCGGCACGGATCAGGATATGCTGGCACAGCACGTCGAGCGGTCCGGGCCCGCGCGGGTCGCCGTCGAGGTCGCGTTCGCGGACGGCCGCCAGCGCCGCGACGCACTCGATCACCTCGAAGCGGTTGGCGGGCACGATCAGGGCCTTGGATGGCGCGTTGTAGCGGTGGTTGGCGCGGCCGATCCGCTGCACGAGGCGCTTGACGTTCTTCGGCGCGCCGACCTGGATCACGAGGTCCACATCGCCCCAGTCGATGCCCAGATCGAGCGTGCCGGTGCACACGATGGCCCGGAGCCTGCCGTCGGTCATCGCCTGTTCGACGCGCTCCCGCTGCTCCCGCGCCAGCGCCCCGTGATGGATGCCGATGGGCAACTGGTCCTCGTTGGCGAGCCAGAGGTTGTGAAAGAACAGCTCCGCCTGCGCGCGGGTGTTGTGGAAGATCAGCGTGGTGCGGTGCTGCTTCACGGCCTCCAACACGGCGGGGATGGCGTATTTCCCGCCGCCGCCGGACCAGGGCGGGGGCTCGTCCGTGACCAGCATGGAGATATCGGGGTCCGGGCCGGGATCGGCCTGCAGGATCTCGCAAGGATCAGGGTGGCGCGCCAGCAGCCGGGCGATGGCCTCGGGGTCCTCCACCGTGGCCGACAGCCCCACGCGGCGCAGGCCGGGCGCCAGCGCCGACAGCCGCGAGAGCGCCAGCATCAGCTGATCGCCCCGCTTGCTTTCGGCCAGCGCGTGGATCTCGTCGACGATCACGCGCTTGAGGCCGGCGAAGGTGCGCCCCGCATCCTCGTAGGAGGTCAGGAGAGCGAGGCTTTCGGGCGTGGTAAGCAGGATATGCGGCGGGTCGGCGCGCTGGCGCTTCTTGCGCGACGATGGCGTGTCGCCGGTTCGGTCCTCGACCCGGATCGGCAGGCCCATCTCGGTGATCGGCCCGGTCAGGTTGCGCCGGATATCGGCGGCCAGCGCCTTGAGCGGCGAGATGTAGAGCGTGTGCAGGCCCGCATGATCGCCGTCCGCAAGCTCGGCCAGCGTCGGCAGGAAGCCCGCCATTGTCTTGCCGCCGCCCGTGGGCGCGATCAGGAGCTGGCAGGGACGATCCGACGCCTCCAGCATCGCGCGCTGATGGGGGTGAATGGCCCAGCCACGCGCGTCGAACCAGCCTGTGATCTCTGCGGGGAGCGCCGTCATGAGGCGCAAGATAGGCGCCCCTTGCGCGGCTGACCATGGGGCGCGCACGGGAAGGGCGCCGTTTTCCTCGAGGAAAACGGGTGGGAAAACTGCTGTTTTCCCTCACTAAAAAACTGCAGTTTTTCGGCCCGATCAGTGGACGATCTTTTCGTCTCTCACGTAGAGGTTTTCCCAGGCGCGATCGATCAGGTCGGGGCGCAGCTGGTACTCGATGCCCTCGAAATCGCAGATCGCCTTGATCTGGTCGATCAGGAACGGCGCGTGGTAGTTGGCATAGAGGTTGTCGACGGCCGGATACTTCTTCTTGAGCATGTAGATCAGCGCGTCCTCGTTCAGGGCCACGCCCTTCTTGCGGGCGACCATGGCGAAGATCTTGAGGAACTCGCTCTGGGTCGGCCCATCGATCTTCACCTTGAAGAAGATCCGGCGAAGGGCGGCCTGGTCGAAGATCTCGTTGGGGTGGAAGTTCGTGGAGAACACCACGAGCGTGTCGAAAGGCACCTCGAACTTCTCGCCCGATTGAAGGGCGAGGATGTCGTAGCCCGCTTCCATTGGAACGATCCAGCGGTTGATCAGCGCCTGCGGCGGCTCTTCCTGGCGGCCAAGGTCGTCGACGATGAACACGCCGCCGGTCGACTTCAGCTGTAGCGACGCCTGGTAGGTGCGGCTGACGGCGTTGTAGTTGAGGTCGAGCATCTTGAGCATCAGCTCGCCGCCCGTCATCACGGTGGGCCGCGTGCACAGCAGGTACCGCGTGTCGGAGCGCGAGGTGGATTTCCTCAGCGGGCTGAGCGCGCCGGGGGCTTCGGTGCCTTCCACCTTGGTATGAACGATCGGGTCGAACATGGTGATCACCTGGCCCGCATAGCTCAGCGCGTGGGGGATGTAGATGTGATCGCCCATGGCCGCCCGGATGCCTTCGGCGATCGACGACTTGCCGTTGCCCGGAGGGCCGTACATCAGCACCGAACGGCCGGAGGTGACCGCCGGCCCAAGCTGGTCTATCATGCCCTCGGGCAGGATCAGGTTGCCCATCGAGGCCTCCAGAAGATCGCGCGTGATCCGCACGTTCTTGATCGACTGGCGCTTGACCTGAGCCTTGTAATCCTCCAGCGGCACGGGCATCGCGCCATAGTATTCCGACTGCGACAGGGCGTCGAGCGCGCGCGCCTTGCCCGCATCGGTCAGCTGGTAGCCCATCTCGTTGGACGAGGTCGCATGCAGCGTGCCGGTGGCCTGCATCAGCCCCATCTCGCGCAACATGTCGATCAGCTCCTGCGTGAGCGGGGTCGGCAGGCAGATCGCGGCTGCGATGTCCGAGGCATGCTCGACATTCTTGCGGAAGACGGTCTTCAGCATGATGTCGCGCATCATGACAACGGTCAGGCCCGTGTCGCCGAGCTTGCGCAGCGGAGGCGGGGCGAAGCTTTCGGGCAATCCGGCTTGGGTGTTCATGGCTCAGGCGCCTCCCTGGGTGATGCCGAGGACAAGGTAGATGACAAGTGTGGGGGCCAGCGCGATGCCGAAGGGAAAGGGCATCTTGGCCGCGCGGCGAATGCCGACATTGGCCACCATCGGAATGAACCGCGGCACGGCGTAGAGCAGCACTGTGGTCAGCGTCACCATCGTCCAGACGACAAGGACCGTGCCCACATCGGCCAGCGCCACGAAGGGCGCCATGGCGGCGGCGAATTTCGCGTCACCCGCGCCGATGCCCATCCCCGCCGACAGGACGAAGCCCACGGCAAGCACCACGCCGAAATGCGCGAAACGCCAGGCGTATTCGTCCCAGCCCATCGCAAAGGGCCCCAGCACGATGAAACCGGCCAGAAGGGCCAGCACCGTGACGTTCTTGATCTTGAATTCCGTGATGTCGGTGTAGCACGCCCATAGGGCGATCGGCAGCGCCAGAGGCAGGAAGATCCATGCCTGCATCGCGGTCAAAGTCACTTCGAGGTTCATCACCCGTGCCCCGTTTCCTGTCTGGTCGGGGCTGAGATTGCTCAGCAAATCGGGCCGAAGCGGGGCAGGATGGAGAATGTTTCAGGGCGCGCGACAGTCCTCGTTCGCCGCGCACCCTGGCCGTCGGTGATCCGGCGTCACGCGTCCTCGTCGAGCGCTCTGAGCGCGCGCACGGCGACGTCGAAATGCTGCGGATGCGTGTCGATGGCCTCGGCCAGAAGGTGGCGGCCGGTGCTGACCTCGCCCTGCCGGATGGCCGCCAGCGCCGCCGTGTGCAGAAGCTGCGCGCGCTCCACCTGGGTCATGCGCACCAGCGGAAGCTGGTAATTGCCCTGAGCCGCGCGGGCGAGAACCAAGTTGTTCTTGGCCGTGAACAGGTTCGGGTCGTAGGAAATCGCCTCGAGGAACAACTCTTCCGCGCCACCGTGATCGCCGCGCGTCAGCCGCGAGAAGCCCCAGTTGTTCAGGACACCCGCCGGGCGGGTCGTCAGGCCTGCGGCCGTCTCGTAGAAGCTCTCGGCGCGGTCCCATTCGCGGTTGCTGTCGGCGATCATCGCCTCGAGCCTGTAGCGTTCGAAAGTCTCGAGCGTGGGCGGAATGAGGTCGAGTTGCGCCTCGGCGGCGTCCCAGTCGTCGTTGCGGATCAGCGCGTCCGCGTAATCCATGCGGTCCTCATGGGTCGCGCCCGGATCGTCGATGACATCGGCCCAGAGTGGCAGAGCCTCTGTGGCGCGGCCCGCGCGCACGAGGCTCTTCGCAAGGCCACGTTTCAGGTCGATGCGGTCGGGCTGTTCGCTCAGCGTGCGCTGGAAATAGGCCACGGCCTCATCGGGGGAGGCGGCGGTCAGCATCACGTTGCTGAGATTGGTCTCGTCGATGACGTTCAGCGGGTCGAGCGCGCGGTCGACATCGGCGCCGACGGTCTGGTCACAGGCAGCAAGGCCGATGACGGCCAGCACCGCCGGAAAGGTCCGGAGAATTGGGGACATGGTCTGCCTCATATCTGCTCGTTATTCGCCTTGCCCGCCTCAGCCGGACGTGGAGAGGAGTTCATAGACCCCCGGACCGCGCCGTATCAGGTCGAGCTGACGCTCGTTGTTTTCAGCATCATACACGGTATCTTGCATCCGCGCGATAGCCAGTCGCAGGTTCTCGCGGATCGCGTCCGTTCGGCCACTGTCGAGCGCAAAGGCCTTCTGGAAGACCCGCCGCGCTTCGCCGTATTCGCGCTGTTCCATGAGGACCACGCCCAGATTGTTGAGCGCCGGCACGAAATCCTCTTCCTCGTCCAGCGCCTGGCGCAGCAGCGCCTCCGCCTGCCCGATGCGACCGAGCTTGAGATTGGCCGAGCCGAGCGCGGAGAGCACATCGGCGTTGAGCCCGAGCTCGCCCGCGGCCCGGTAATAGGCCCTGAGCGCCAGCTCAGGCTCGTTCGATGCCATCAGGCGATGCCCGACGATGAGCCCGTCGACCGACGCCGCACCCGGGTTGATGCCCGGGCGGAGAGGGTCGCTCATGGCGGCATCGGTACCGGACAGAAAGCCCGTGGGCATGCAGCCGGCGACGAGCGCCGTGCAACAGCAGATCAGGAAGGATCGCAGGACGGGTGCATGCCGCATGGCACGACGCTCCCCCAAGGCTTGGCTGCTCCGGCGCGGCCGGTTTTCCCGGCCGTCGTGACACGTATCGTTGGAGCAACCTTAGCCCGCTTCGCGCGGGTCTGTCTCCCCTTTGGATCAGCCGCCGCCCAACATTGTGGCGATCCCATAGACCGAGGGTCCGATGAGGATGATCAGCAGCGGCGGGACACAGAACATCATGGTGCCGAGTGTCAGCTTCGTGGGCAGCTTGTTGGCCTTTTCCTCGGCCCGCATCACGCGCTTGTCACGCATTTCCTCGGCATAGACCCGGAGCGCCTCGGCGATGGAGGTGCCGAAGGTGGCCGACTGGATCAGCGTCGTGACGAAGCTGTTGATGTCCTGAACATCGACACGCTCGCCCATGTCACGCAAAACGCGGCTCTTTTCCTTGCCGGCCTTCATCTCGTAGGCGACGATCTGGAATTCCTCGCTGAGCGACGGGTAGGAGGTTTCGATCTCCTTGGCGACGCGATTGATGGCCTGATCGAGCGACTGGCCGGCCTCCACGCAGACCAGCATCAGGTCGAGCGTGTCGGGAAAGCCCTGGATGATCTGTTCCTGGCGCACCTGCAAACGGCGCTGCACCCAGTATTTCGGGGCGTAGTAGCCCACGCAACCGGGCAGGAGCACCGTCAGGATCGAGGCCTGCGCCGACCCGCCGCCCGCGATCAGCAGATAGATCGTGCCCAGCACGAGCCCGCCGATCCCGCCGACGAGTTGCAGGAAGTGGAACATCTGCACTGCGCCCTTGGACCGGTAGCCGGCCCGGATCATGGTCAGTTGCGAGGCGGAGAGTTCATCCTGGTTCTGAGGCTGCAGATACTGCGAGAACCGGTCGAGGCGTTCGTCCTTGCCGCCGACCCGCAGCCCGCGCGGCTTGGCGCCTGCGGATGTCTGCTCGCCGTCGCCTTCCCGTTTCAGGCGGCTGAACGGGTCCTTGTTGGGCTTGAGAAGCGCTGGCAGGACCACGAGGATCAAGAGCACGCCCAGAAGGCCCACCACGACCATCGGGGCGAGGTCGCCGAACTGGCTGGTCAGCCACTCGTTGCCCATGTCGAAATATGCGCGGATCGTTTCCATTGGTCGTTCGCCTCGCTCAAACCTTGATGTTGACCATTATGCGCATGAAAATCATGTTCACGGCGAGCATGACGGCCACGACCGCACAGGCCGGGATGAAGGCCGGCGTGTCGATCACGTCGGCGTAGTAATCGGGCTGCATCACGTTGATGCCGATCAGGCAAATGATCGGAAAGAACGACAGGAACGTGCCCGAGAACTTCGCCTCGGACGTGATTGCCTTGACCTTCCGGAAGAGCTTGAAACGCGCCCGGATGACGTTGGCCAGACCCTGCAGGATCTCGGCGAGGTTGCCGCCGGACGTCTGCTGGATGCCGACGGCCACGGCAAGGAAGCGAAGGTCCTGGATTTCGAGCCGTTCGGCCATCGCCCGGATCGACTCCGAGACATCGCGCCCGTAGGCGGCCTCGTCGGCGATGATGCCGAGCTCCGAGGCCAGCGGGTCCGACATCTCGCGCGCCACGGTGTGCACGGCCGACACGAAGGGATGGCCGACACGCAGCGAGCGCACCATCAGTTCGACCGCGTCGGGAAGCTGTTCCTCCAGCTTGGCAATGCGCTTTTTCGCCTTGGAGGCCACCCACTGGTAGACTCCGCCCACACCCATGACCACAGACACCAGCGCCCGGATCGGCAGGGCCGCCGTGGTGAGGACGGACAGCGCCAGGAAGACCACCACCGTCAGTCCGATCATCACCAGGATCAGCTGCTCGGGCGAGAAGGCGATATTGGCCTTCTGAGCCTTGTCCGCGATCAGCGAGTAGAAGGGAACGCGCACGCGCCCCTTGTGTTGCGCCATCTCCTTGCGGAGCTGCGCCAGCACGTCCTCGCGGCTGGCGCCCTGTTCGAGCATCGCAAGCCGCCGGTTCACCCGTGCGTTGAGGCTGATCGACTTGCCGAACACGGCAAGATAGACACCTTCCACCAGCAGCAGGACGCCGACGAAGATGCCTATGTAGATGAGCGGTTCGATCGAGAGATCCATGACGGCTTACTCCGCGGCAACGGGTTCATAGATGGCCGCCGGCAGGTCGTAGCCCCACTGGCGGAAACGTTCGGCGTAGTGCGAGCGGACGCCACAGGCCGTGAAATGGCCGATGATCTTTCCGTCCGGTCTCAGGCCCGTGCGCTGGAAGCGAAAGACCTCCTGCATCGAGATCACCTCGCCCTCCATGCCGGTCACCTCGGTGATCGACACCATGCGGCGCGAGCCGTCCTGAAGGCGGCTGGCCTGCACGATGAGGTTGACGGCCGAGGCGATCTGGGCGCGCACGGCCTTGATCGGCATCTCGATCCCGGACATCGCGACCATGTTCTCCAGACGCGAACAGGCGTCGCGGGCGGAGTTGGCGTGGATCGTGGTCATCGACCCGTCATGGCCCGTGTTCATGGCCTGTAGCATGTCGATCACTTCCTCGCCGCGCGTCTCGCCGACGATGATGCGGTCGGGGCGCATCCGAAGTGCGTTCCTCAGACAGTCGCGCTGGGTGACCGCGCCCTTGCCCTCGACGTTCGGCGGGCGGCTTTCCATCCGGCCGACGTGGATCTGCTGAAGCTGAAGTTCCGCCGTGTCCTCGATCGTCAGCACGCGTTCCTTGTTGTCGATGAAGGACGACAGCGCGTTGAGCGTGGTCGTCTTGCCCGAACCGGTACCGCCCGAGACGATGACGTTGAGGCGGGTCGAAACCGCGGCCTGCAGATAGGCCGCCATCTCCTCGGAGAAGGCGCCGAAACCCACCAGGTCGTCGATGCCCAGCTTCTCCTTCTTGAACTTACGAATGGAGACGAGGCTGCCGTCCACCGCTACCGGCGGAACCATGGCGTTGAAACGCGAGCCATCCTTGAGGCGGGCGTCCACATAGGGGTTCGATTCGTCGACCCGACGGCCCACGGCGGACACGATCTTGTCGATGATCCGCAAAAGGTGGCGTTCGTTCTTGAACCGCACATCGGTCAGTTCGAGGCGGCCGTTGCGTTCCACGAAGATACGATTGGGACCATTGACGAGGATGTCGTTGACCGTCTCGTCCTTGAGAAGCGGCTCGAGCGGACCGAGGCCCGTCACCTCGTCGAACAACTCGACGTTGAGCATCTGGCGGTCTTCGCGGTTCAGGACCACGCCCATCTCCGCCATCTGTTCGCTGGTGATGGCGTTGATTTCCGCGCGAAGTTCGCTTTCCTTGGCCGACTCGAGCGCCGAGAGGTTCAGGTTGTCGAGCAGACGGTGGTGCATCTCGGTCTTGAGTTCGTCGAGACGCTGCCGGCGCTTGGCCTCTTTCTCGTCACTGACGCCGATCTCGGCCTTGGGAACGGCCTCGAGTTCCTGCGCACGGCGTGTGGCCTTGGGTGCCTCGCCCGGCCCGGCGGACGTGTTCGACGCTTCGGCCGACGCCTTGGGAGCAACCTTGGGCTCGGGGGCCACCGTGTCGGACTTGGCGTCGGTCTTGCGATACTTCGAAAACATTGCGGTGCTCCGGCTTACTTGGCTGCAGTCGCGTCAGCGCTCATCGCCTGATGCAGGCCCAGCGCCAGCTTCGCGATTTCCTTGCGCAACGGGTTCTTGCGGGCGGCTTCGGCGAGTGGCTGGCCGTTGTCGCCGGCCTCCTGCACGGCCTTGCCACCATCGGGGAGGAGGGTCTTGATCTCCACACTGAGGCTTTCGGCCAGCTTCTTGACGCGGCTCTTTCCGGTCAGGTCCATGCCTCCGGGGGCACGGTTCATGACGTACTGGATCTTCTCCAGCGGCAGGTCCTCGGCCCTGAGCGCCTTGATGAAGCGCATCGCGTCCTGCGCCGAGCGCAGGTCAAGCTCCAGCGTGGCGAAGAAGATGTCTGCGCGGTTCAGTACCGCCTCGCTCCAGACGACGAGCGTGCGCGGCATTTCCACGATCACGATGTCGAAGCACTGCTGCGCCAGGTCGAGGATCGCGTTGAGTTCGTTCGCGCTCATGATGTCGAGCGGCACGATCTCGGGCGGCGAGGTAAAGACCGACAGCTTGTCGCCATAGGTCACCAGCGCCTGCCGGAAGGAGTCGACATCCATCGTTTCGGCTTCCTGAAGGAATTCCAGAACGATCTCGCGGCGCGGCAGGTCGAGATAGGTCGCCACGGTGCCGAATTGCAGATCGAAATCGATCAGGCAGACGCTCGGCGCCTTCTTCTTGTCGATATTGGCCAGTTCCCAGGCGAGGTTAACGGCCAGCGTCGTCGCCCCCGTGCCGCCCGCGAGGTTCTGAACCGCGAAGATCGCGCCCTTGCCGCCCATGGTGGGCTTGGCGGTGACCGGGCCTTCCGCGCTTGGCGTGCCCGCCGCGGCGTCGGCGGCGAGTTTCCTGATCCGCTCGACGGCATCGTGAAGCGCGCCATCCGACAGCGGATAGGGCAGGAAGTCGTCGGCCCCGAGCTTCAGGAGCTGGTGCAGCGTGCCCGGCGAGACCGAATCGGCGACGATGATCACCCGCGTGCCGCGCAGCTTGGCGGTGCGGATCAGCTCGCCCAGCATGCCGACATCGGCTTCGTCATCGGTCGTGATGGCCAGCGCGATGAACACCAGTTCATCGGCCTCCGGCTGGCCCAGGAAAGCGCGCGCCTCGTCAAAGCCCAGATCGCCCCAGCCTTCGCCAAGCTCGGCTTCCATGTCCTCGATCAGAAGGTCGAAGCGATGCACATTGCGCGAGACAGTGCAGGCGACGATGGCCGATGGCTCGGATTCGGATTGCAGGGCAAGTCCGCTACTCATTCCTCATTCCCCACGTTGTCCCGATCGGTCGGGTGGTGATGTCATGGCGGGCGACGCGGTCGTCACCCGGGCGCGGGCCGCGCATGACTTGCCCAAAGGCCGCCCCACGCATCGCACCGCCGGCGAAGGTGCCCATAGAAAAGGGCAACAATAGGACCAAAAAGCGGGATTACGTTTACGTTGGGAGGGTATTTCGCCGACCTGCGACAGGCCTGCCGCCAATGAAAAAGGGCCCGCGAAACGGGCCCTTTCGACGTGATGCAGTGATGGCGTGGGCCTATTCGCCGCCTCCGCCGCCGACATAGGCGCGGTAGACGATCCGGGCATATTCGCCGTCCAGCACCAGCGGGTGGGACTGTACGAAGCCGGTCACCTCGGTCACGGTGCGGCGGTTGCGCCGTTCTTCCATCTCCGTGGGCACGACGGGCTCAAGCTCGCCGCGCGACACCAGCGCCTGAAGCCGCGAGCGGTCCACGCCCTGGCTGATGATGTAATTCACCGCCGCACGCGCACGGCGCAGGCCGAGGCGTTCGTTGTAGGCCCGGCTGCCGACAAGGTCGGTATGGCCGTAGACTGTGAAGCGCACCTCGGGGAAGTGCCGGATGAACGCCGCCTGTTCACGCAGGATCGCGCGCGCCTGCTCGTCGAGTTCGGCGGAGTTGAAGGCGAAGTTGATCGTGGTCGGCACCGTCTCGGCGAAACGGTCCCCCAGCACCTCGGCGTAGGAAAGCTCGCCGTTGTGCAGCATGATGTTGGTCATGGTCGGGTTGCCGAAGTTGCCTTCGTCGAGGTTCGAGCCCAGAGGCTGCGTGACGTCGAAGAGGTCCTCGCAGCCGGCAAGCGTCATCGTCAGGCCGAGCGCCAGGCCACCCGCGACGATGCGCTGGCGGAGCCGGGAACCGGGGTGGGTCATGGTTGCAGTCCGCATCGTTCCGCTCCTCATTCCATCACGTAGCCGTAGGACCCGCTGAAATCCTGGTCCGCCACATCGCCTGCTGCCGTGCCCTGACGCGGGCGACCCGTGGTGCGGCCGTGCAGGAACAGGTCGGCCTCGGTCGGGATCGTGACGCGGTCGGTGGGCAGGGCCAGCGCCTCGCCGCGGACCGGGTTCACGAGGTGAGCCGTGACGATGACCACAAGCTCGGTCTGCTGGCGCGAGTAGTTCGCCGAGCGGAAGAGCGCACCGAGAACCGGCAGGTCGCCGAGCCACGGGACCTGGCCGACAGAGTCGCGGAAGTCGTCTTGCAGGAGGCCCGCGATCGCGAAGCTCTCGCCGTCGCGAAGCTCGACGGTGGTGCCTGCACGACGCGTGTTCAGCACCGGAATGTTCGTTCCGGGTTGGATTTCGCCGATCGAGGAAACCTCCGCGGTGAGGTTCAGGTTGATGATTTCGCCTTCCACGACCGTTGGCGTGAAGTTCATGTTTACACCGAAGGGCTTGAACTCGACGCCGATCCCATCGTCGCCCTGCACCGGGATCGGGTATTCGCCGCCGGCGAGGAATTCCGCTGTCTGACCCGAAAGGGCTGACAGGTTCGGCTCTGCGAGCGTCCGCACCATGCCGTTCGTTTCGAGGGCCTCCAGAAGGAGCCCGATCTGGAGAGATCCCGACCCGAAGGCGATGGAAAGTGCGCCGTTCCGGTTGTCCAATCCGTCAGGGACGATCGTCGGTACGCCGGTCGGGTTGGTGTTTGCCAGGCCGTTCGATCCGAATATCGCATCGTTGTTGCCGATGTTGAGCGACGACGAAAGCTCCTGCCGCACGCTGCGCTGCATCTCGGCGAAGCGGACCTGCAGCATCACCTGTTGGGTGCCGCCCACCTGCATCATGTTCGACACGCCGCCCGGGGTGTAGCGTTCGGCAAGCTGCATGGCCCGGTCGACCGCCTGAAGCGAGCTGACGGTGCCCGACAGGACGATCCCGTCATTGGCGGTGCGCACCTCGACCGCTTCGCCGGGAAGGATCTCTCCCAGACGTTCGCGCAGCTCGGCGACATCGGGCACCACCTGGATCTCGACATTGGCGATCAGCGAACCCTCGGCGGAGAGCAGCGTCATCGTCGTCCGGCCCGGGGCGCGCCCGAGGATGTAGATCGACCGCTCCGACAGGGTGGCGATATCCGCGATTGCGGGGTTGGCGACCGAAAGCTCGGCAAAGAGCATGTCGCTCTCGACCACCACCGCCCGGTTCATGGGCACCCGCAGGGTGGCCGACGTCGCTCCCTCGAGAACGCGCAGGGTCTGTGCCGTAACCGGCGTTCCCTGCGAAAAGACCGCTCCAAGCCCGATGGCTGCGGCGGCCAGGATTCGTGTCATACGCATGATGATCCTGCCTCTATGCCTCTGTTCGGGCGTTGTCCGAATGGCCGCCCGTTTTGTCCACAGTGACTGAAAACAAGTTTTCGCGCAATATTCCGTGTGTTGCGAGGCTTTCTTTATGTGTTCATTCGACAACGCATAAGGTTATCCACAGACAGATGTCGCGGTCGGCCGGGGGATTTCCACAAGGAAACGCCCCGGAACGGGATGAAACCGTGTCGGGGCGTTTTGGTCTTGCACGTGGTTGCGGCCGGTTTTGCCGCTTCCGGGCGTGGCGCGGATCAGTTGGTGCAGGGCACCTGAGTGACGATCACCTCACCGCCGCGGCGCGCGCGCACGGTGCAGATTTCCGGCGCGGTGTTCTGGACGATTTCCTCGGCCCCCAGAAGCTCGCTTGTGGAAATCTCCACCGAATCGGAAATCGTTTCGTCGGACACACCGACCAGCGCCAGCGTGAGGCTGCCGCTGGCCTGGGCCTGCGTCAGCGCCCCGATATCGGAGGGGGCCGCCGTGACGGTGATCGTGCGCGCAACGGTCGGATTGTTGCGGTCCTCGTCGGTGATCTGGTCGATCGCGATGATCTGGACGTTGGACCGGATCAGGCGCGTGATGCGATCGCCGTCGCGACCGGCGCCGGTCCAGTAGACGTCCACGCGGTCGCCGGGGCGCAGGAAACCCGACACGCCGGAGGTCACGTCGACCCGCAGGGCGAGTGCCCGCATCCCGTTCTCGAGCCGCGAGGCGACGCCGGCATCCTCGCCGGGCGCGGTGACCTTGGAGATCAGCACCGGCTCGTCGGCCTCCATCACGCGGAGCGCGATCCGCGGCTCGTCCGAACCCGACGGAAACAGTTCTTCCAAGCTCGTGAACGCGCCGAAGGGCACGTGATCGGCAGGCCAGCGAATGGCCCGGACATCGCCTTGCCGAATCGGTTCGCCGTAGCGGACCTGCCGCGTGACGACGAAGACGTCGGTGGTGGGAACGATGGCGTCGCGCTGCTCGGCGATCGCGGTCTGGTACTGGTCGAAACGGTCCATCGCCACGGACACCGCGAACGCGGCGAGCCCGACACCGGCAATCAGGACCAACACGAAAATGATACGCATCTCGGCATCCTCACTTTTCTGTTCAGGCCGCGTGCGGCCCCTGAAGGATGCCGGCGCCCCGAAGAACGCACGTCACCCTCACCCATCGGCGAGCATTTGCCGACAAATCTGGCAAAATTTTGGTGGTGGCCGGAAATTCATGAGCCCGGAGTGGTGCGGCCCCGGTGGTGTGCCAGGGCCGCAACGCCCGCAAGCTGCGGACGCTATCTCCTTCATTCGATCCCGTCGGCCGCCTGCTGGTTGGAGTTTTCGAAGGGATCGCTCAGCGGGTCGGTGTTGGAGAGCGTGTCGGAAATGTTGCCCGACAGGCTCTCGATGCCGCCCGAGACGACGCTCATGACCGCAAGGCCGAGCCCCACGATGGCGGCAGTCAGAACCACCCAGTCGACGGTGACGGCGCCGGATTCGTCCGACAGAAAGGTATTGAACTTCGGAAAGGCCATGAGAGCACTCCTGATGCTTTGGTGGCATGAAAAAAGACGACCCGTCTGGCACCGTGTCGTGCGTCCGGACGGACGACGGGCTTTGCCTGGTTCAGGGGACAGGTCGGGCCGAGTGCGTTCTGCACCAGCGCGTCTAGGCGCGCATGGACATAAGGCCACGGCCCGGGGCAGGAATGTGGCTTGGGAACGTCGGCAAGCGCCCGTTTCGTTCCAAGTCGCTTCGAATGGGAATCGTCTTCGTCCCATGCGCGCGCTTCAGGACGGGACCTGGGGTTGGAAGGCGGAAATGCCGCCTCGGGCGAGATGGCTTCTTTCCTCTGTGCGCGGTCGCGCATGAGCGTTGCAATGGACCGTCGTCAGATACCGGTCATTGGCGGCAATGTTGCCCCAAAGAAGAAGGAGCCGCACAGTGCGATGCGGCTCCGTTCAAAGTTGCGTGTCTACGCCAGAAGTCGTTGGCGAGATGTTGACGCTTACGTCTGACGTGCGTCAGTCGTTGTTGTCGAACGGATCGGTCAGCGGATCGGTGTTGGTCAGCGTGTCCGAGATGTCGCTCGACAGGTCTTCGATACCGCCCGACACGACAGCCATGACGGCGAGGCCGAGGCCGACGATGGCCGCGGTCAGAACGACCCAGTCAACCGTGACGGCGCCGGATTCGGATTTTGCAAAGCTCTTGATCATTTCCATTTCAGTCACTCCAGGAATAGGTCTTACGACGTGGTGGTATCCGGTCCCCGGGGGCACACTTGGGTGACGCCGCGTTCCGTGATGTCGAAAGGAATGCTGGAGGACTGGGGCGGGAATTGGGCGCTGAATTGAAATGAATTCGTTTTAATTTCTGCACAGCGCAGCCTTCCCTGTGGCAGCGTGGACAACCGCAGCGATCCGCACGCATTGGCCCGCTATCCAAGACAAACCCCCGATTCACGCAGGGGTTTTCGGGGTGGCGTGTGTGTGGCCGCGCCGCCAGCGGTCCGATACGATCGCTGCGCGGGGCCTTGTCAGGCGGCCTTTGTGGCATCATCGTCCGGCGCAGAGGCGCGGATCCCTTGAACGATGCACAGACATCGCGTGGGACTGCGGGAACGCGGGCAGGACAGGCGATGACCCACATGCGGTGCAGGACCGACCGATATGCGCGCGCTGTTGCGGCGGCATTCGCCGTGGCTTTCGCGGGCCTCCTGCCCGCTGCCGCGCAGACGACCGGGGGCAGCGGGGTCGGGACCGACAGAACCGCCATCCGCCTGATCGGTGTACCGGCGCCCGATCATGCAGGTCCGCGGATCACCATCCGGATCGAACCGGGCGACAACTTCATGACGCCGGATCCCGATGCGGTCGCCCCGACCCCCACCGTGGCGGCGACCCCGCCGGTCACGCCACCGGACGACGCCGCGCCGTCCGGATGGTTCTGGTCCAGCGTCAACCACGCGCTTCCCGCCGACGCCGCGCGCTACTGGACGGCCGAGGCGCTGTTCGCCGACCCCCCGAGCGAGGCGCAGGCGCTTGTCCCGCGCTTGTCGCATGTGGCCAGAATCGCCGATACTTACGGGCGGCATCTCCTTGCTGCGACGGTGGGCACGCAGGTGTCGCCTGCTTTTGCCCTCGCGGTGATCGCCGTCGAGAGCAGCGGGCGGAGCGAGGCCGTCAGCCACGCGGGCGCGCAGGGACTGATGCAACTCATCCCGGCCACGGCGGAGCGGTTCGGCGTCGCCGACCCGTTCGACCCGGCCGAGAACATCCGCGGCGGCGTCGCTTATCTCGATTGGCTTATGGAGGAGTTCGACCGCGACCCCGTGCTCGTTCTGGCCGCCTACAATGCCGGCGAAGGCGCCGTCCGCCGCGCGGGCGGGGTGCCGGACTACACCGAGACCCGAAATTACGTGCCCCGCGTTCTCGCCGCATGGCAGGTCGCCCGTACGCTGTGCCTCACGCGCCCCGATCTCGTCTCGGACGGCTGCGTGTTCCAGCCGATCGCGGTGAACTAGGCTTTCCGGCGTCCGACCCGTCAGGCGAAGATGTCGGCCCATTCGGGATGCCGCTGCGCCTGCGCGCGCACGAAGGGGCAGAGCGGCGTGATCTTCACCCCCTCGGCGCGCGCATCGGCGACGACCCGCTCCACCAGTCGCCGACCCGCGCCCGTGCCCCGCATCGCGTCCGGGACACCGGTGTGATCGGCGATGATGTGCGTGGGCGAGAGGATCGACCAGGGCAGTTCGGCCTCAGCGCCATGCTCGCACAGCACCTAGCGGCCTTTCGATCCCTGCACCTCCCGCGTGATCTCAGACAATCGTGGCTTCCGTTGCGGCGCGCAGGTCGTCATGGGAGACGCCCGGCGCGCATTCGACGATCTGCAGGCCCTTGTGCGCCACGTCGAGCACGCCGAGATTGGTGATGATCCGGTCCACCACGCCCTTGCCGGTCAGGGGCAGGGTGCATTCCTTCAGCACCTTCGACACGCCGTGCTTGTTGGTGTGGTCCATCACCACCACGACCCGGCCCACGCCGGCCACGAGGTCCATCGCGCCGCCCATGCCCTTCACGAGCTTGCCGGGGATCATCCAGTTGGCGAGGTCGCCCTTCTCGGAGACCTCCATCGCGCCGAGGATCGCCATGGCGATCTTGCCGCCACGGATCATCCCGAACGACGTCGCGCTGTCGAAATAGGCGGTATGGGGCAGTTCCGTGATCGTCTGCTTGCCGGCGTTGATGAGGTCGGGGTCCTCGTCGCCGTCATAGGGGAAGGGGCCCATGCCCAGCATGCCGTTCTCCGATTGCAGGATCACGGTCTTTCCCTCGGGGATGTAGTTCGACACCAGCGTCGGGATGCCGATCCCGAGGTTGACGTACATCCCGTCTTCCAGTTCCTGCCCGGCGCGGGCGGCCATCTGATTACGGTCCCAACCCTTGATTTCCTGGGGCATCAGGCTTCCTCCCGCTTGCGCACGGTTCTTTGTTCGATCCTCTTCTCGTGCTCGCCCTGGATGAGGCGATGCACGTAGATGCCGGGCAGGTGGATGCCGTCGGGGTCGAGCGAACCGGTCGGCACGATCTCCTCGACCTCCATCACGCAGAGCTTGCCGCACATCGCTGCCGGCACGTTGAAGTTGCGCGCGGTCTTGCGGAAGATGGCGTTGCCCGTCGCGTCGGCCTTCCATGCCTTGACGATGGCGAGATCGGCGAAGATGCCGCGCTCCATGATGTAGGTCTCGCCGTCGAACTCCTTGTGCTCCTTGCCCTCGGCCACCTGCGTCCCGACGCCGGTCTTGGTGTAGAAGCCCGGGATGCCGGCGCCGCCGGCGCGCATCCGCTCGGCCAGCGTGCCTTGCGGGTTGAACTCGATCTCCAGCTCGCCCGAGAGGTACTGGCGCATGAACTCGTCGTTCTCGCCCACGTAGGACGACATCATCTTGGCGATCTGCTTGGTATCGAGCAGCTTGCCGAGGCCGAACCCGTCCACGCCGCAATTGTTGGACGCGATGGTCAGGCCTTTCACGCCGCTCTTCACCACCGCGTCGATCAGGAGTTCGGGAATGCCGCACAGGCCGAACCCGCCGGCGGCGATCAGCATGCCGTCCTGCAGAACGCCGTCCAGCGCCTCTTCGGCCGAGCCGTATACTTTCTTCATGAGGTCGTTTTCCCCGTTGCGAAAACCGCGGGCACCGTGGCGCGGGGCGGCGGGGAAGTCAACGCAGATGCCGCGACGCGGCGCCCGTGTCGTCAATAGCCGAGGTCGGCCGCCATTTCCCCGATCAGGGCCGAACAGAAGGCGTCGAAGCGCGCCCCGGGCTGCTGTGCTGTGATGCGGCTGTCCAGCGGGTCGGCGGCCCGGATCGCACTGCCCGACAGCGCCTCCATCACGGCATGGCCGCAGAAGGGGACATGCGCCTCGGAATAGCCGCCCTCATGGACAAGAACGAGGCGTCCCTCGCAAAGCTCCGAGGCCGCCTCCAGCATCATCTCGGTCATCGCACGGAAGGTGCCGGAACTGGCCATCATGCGCGACAGCGGGTCCACCCCCGATGCGTCGAAGCCGCAGGCGACCACGATAGCGTCCGGTTCGTAGGCCGTCAGCGCTGGCAGCACGATGCGCTCCATCGCCTCGAGGTAGCAGGTATGCCCACCGCCCGGCGGCAGCGGCACGTTGATGTTGAAGCCCTCGCCCGCGCCGGTGCCGCGCTGGCCGGTATCGCCGGTGTCGTAAGGGTAGTTCCGCTCCTGGTGGAGAGAAATCGTCAGGACGTCGTCGCGGTCGTAGAAAATCGCCTCGGTCCCGTTGCCATGGTGGACGTCCCAGTCCAGCACCGCCACCCGTTCCAGCATGCCCGCGTCGAAGGCCGCCTCGACCGCGATGGCGATGTTGTTGAGCAGGCAGAACCCGTTCGGGAAATCCGGAAGGCAATGGTGCCCCGGCGGACGCGACAGGGCATAGGCGTTTTCCACCTCGCCCCGGAGCGTCGCGAAAAGCGCCTCCTTCGCCAGACCGGCCGACAGGCAGGCGATGTCGTAGCCGTCCGGGCCGAAGGGCGCACGCAGGCCCAGCTCGCCGCCGCCCTCGGCCGCCATGGCGCGAAAGGCCTCCATGTAATCGGCGGTGTGAACGCGAAGCAGGTCCGCCTCGGTCGCGGGCGCGGCGCTGCGCGTGTCGAGCTCGCGCCAGAGGCCCGTCACCTCCATGAGGTTCTTCAGGCGCCGCTTGGTCTCGGGGTTTTCGGGCAGACCGCCGCCCACGGCCGGCTGGACCAGCCCGCCGACCGGCAGGAGGAACGTGAAATTGCCACCCGAATGCCAGAAGCAGCGTTCATCCCAGAAAAACCCCGTCGCCATGTCGTCATCCCTCGCCCGTCTGTCCGCCGGACTATGTCAGTCCCGCGGGGCCTTGTCATCGGGGGGCTGGGCGGTCGGCTTCGCCCCATGACCGCAGGGACGGATGCATGTCCTACGGCGCGCTGGCAGCCGTTTCCGGACGTCGCAGCGCGCAGGACGGCACCGGAGGGTTGAATGGTCAACCCTTGGTGTTGCGCCGGGGTGGGGACCTAGTCGCGCGCGCGGGTCAGGCGGTAGACGCCCTCGGGCAGGTCGAGCGCGGCGGCCAGATCCTGGATCTGCGACAGCGACAACGTGATCTTCTGAACCCGGTCGGTGCGCGCGTCGAGCTGCTCGAGGGTCACGCATTCCGCGAAGGCCGCAATCGTCACGTCCTCCTGCAGCGGCGTCTCGTTCTCGTCGACGAGGGTGATGACGGTGGCGTCGAAATCGTGCTCGATGGTGAACATGCGTTCGAGCCTACGGGCGTGTCTCCGCCGCTTCAAGCGCCATGCGCCGTTTGTGCCGGCGATAGAGGAGCGGCGCGGCGATCCGGTTGTACGCGAAGCCGGCAAGGCCGCGCACGCCCGGCAGGCGCACGAGGCGCGCGAGCCAGCCATAACGCGGCAGCCGCTCCCAGATGAGGGCGAAGGCCTCCACCCCCGATACGATGCGCCCGTCCGGCAGCCGCGCGTGCAGACGCCGGGCCGCCTCATCGTCCGTCAGCCGCCAGTCGCCAAGGTCGCTGGCGTTCAGATCGTCGAAGCGTAGCGGTGCGCCTGCGGCCTCGGCACTGTCCCTGTAGTGGTGGATTTCCGCCCGGCAGACAGGGCAGGCACCGTTGTAGAGGATGTGAACGTCGCTCATGGACGAAAGCGTAGGTCCGGTTTCCGGCCGGACCAGCCGCTTGGCAAAGTGCCGCAGGCGCGGTCACATGGCGGCGATCGGCGCTGGACCTGCGATGCGGCAACGTTAAGGCTGGCTCCGTGGCTGCGAGAGGCAAGGCGATGATCCTTAGACGGACCCCTGTGGCGGTCCTCCTTGTGGGGATGCTTGCGCTTGCGGCCTGTGCAACGCCGCCTGCCGCCCCTCCGAAAACCGGAGAATCGGTTTTTCCCGCGGTCTCGCCCGATCAGTTCCTCGCCGTTGCGCGAGATGTGGAGCCGGTGGCCGAGGCCGTGTGCCGCGCGGAAACCCCCGATCAGAACTGCGATTTCGCGATCCTCGTGGACCGGGACCCGCGCGTGGGTGCCAATGCCTTCCAGACAATCGACCGGTCGGGTCGGCCGATCATCATCCTGACGCTCGGGCTGGTGGCCATTCTGGAATCGCAGGACGAACTGGCCTTCGTGCTTGGCCATGAGGCCGGCCACCACATCGCCCGGCATATCCCGCAGCAGCAGCAATCGGCGGCGGAGGGCGCTCGCGTCTTCGGTGAGATCGCCATGGCCGGCGGCGGTAATGCGCGCGACGTCGCCCGCGCCGCCGAGCTGGGCGCGGCGGTCGGAGCGCGCAGTTATTCGCGCAGCGCCGAGCTCGAGGCCGATGCGATCGGGACGCTGATCGCGTTTCGCGCGGGCTACGACCCGGTCGCCGGGGCGCAGCTGTTTACGCGCCTGCCGGAACCCGAGCTGCGGTTCCTGTCGACCCACCCGCCCAACGCCGAGCGTATGCGGGTCGTGCGCCGGACGCTGGCCGCGCTTCGCGGCGGCGGCTAGCCCCTTGATCTGCGTCAAGGCGGGTCGCTTCGCGCCGGCGCAGGCTGGCCTCAGTATCGACCGACTGCCACCTGACACGGAGGGCCGCTTGCCATGCAGGGTGACAAGACGCTGAAGAAACACGAAAACCTCATGAGCCGCATGGCCAGCACGCTGGGCGCGGATCTGGACGAGGCGGAGCTTCGCGGCGACCTGCCCCCGGAGGAGCGGTTCTCGATGCTGCTCTCCTGCACGGGATGCAGCGACCCCGAGGGGTGTCAGAAATGGCTCGACACGCACCCGTCGGCCGAGGCGGCGCCGGGCTATTGCCGCAACTCGGACCGGATCGCGGAGCTTGCGCGCTTCGATTGAGCGCTGGTCGGGGGATGCAGCCATGAAAGATCACCACGTGCGCCCGCTGGGCGACGAAAAGCGGCATTACTGGCTTGCGCTGGGCATGGCGCAGGCCTCCGGCGCGGACCTGCAGCGCGCGTTGCAGGAGGGCCGCATCACCCATGGCGACTGGGCCGAGGTGGTCACGCGCTGCCGCGGCTGCGCCTGGACGGAGGGCTGCGATTGCTGGCTTTCCGGGCAGGATGGTGACGCGCCGGCCTCCGTGCCGCAGGCCTGTCCCAACGCCACGTTCTTCGAGGCCGTGCTGAGCGTCGCCGATCAGACGGACGAGCCGCCCGCCTCTTCCTGACACCAGCGCTCCGCCTCGGGCGTGCAGCCCACCGTCTCCCATGTGATGACCGGCAGATCGTAGGGGTGGAGTTCCGCGATCAGCGCGACCAGAGCGTCGCGTTTTGCTTCTGGTGTCTTGAACGTGACCGCAACCTCCGCCTCCTCGGCGATCCCGCCCTGCCAGTGAAACAGGCTGACCACGCCTGGCACAATGTTGGCGCAGGCCGCGAGGCGCATCTCGAGCGCCGCGCGGGCGAGCATCTGGGCCGTTTTTAGGCTGTCGCATGTGGTGGAGACGTGGATCATGGCGTCACCCTGTCCGGTCCGCGACGACCCGGCCCCAGAGGTCGTAATCCGACGCTTCGTCCACCTCGACCTCGATCAGGTCGCCCGGCGCCAGCCCGTCGAAGCCCTCGTCGATGAAGAGATTGCCGTCGATCTCGGGCGCATCGGCGCGGGTGCGGCAGGTCGCGCCCTCCGCGTCGACCGCGTCGACGATCACCTCCATCCGCTGCCCGACCCTGGCCGCCAGCTTGGCCTCGGAGATCGCCTGCGCCTTTTCCATGAACCGGTGCCAGCGCTCTTCCTTCACCTCTTCGGGAACGTGGTCGGGCAGCGCATTCGAGCGCGCGCCGTCCACGTTCTCGTATTTGAAGCAGCCCACGCGGTCGAGCTGCGCCTCGTCCATCCAGTCGAGCAGCGTCTGGAACTCCGCCTCGGTCTCGCCGGGGTAGCCCACGATGAAGGTGGAGCGCAGGGTGATCTCCGGACAGTCGCGCCGCCACGCCCGGATCTCGTCCAGCGTCCGCTCCGCCGCCGCCGGGCGCGCCATGCGCTTCAGCGTGTCGGGATGGGCGTGCTGGAACGGGATGTCGAGGTAGGGAAGCAGCCCGTTGGACCTGTCGGCCATCAGCGGGATCAACTCACGCACATGCGGGTAGGGGTAGACATAGTGCAAGCGAACCCAGCATCCGAGGGTGGATAGCCTTGTGGATAGGTCGAGAATTGGAAACTTCTGTGTGCGCCCCTTCCAATCCGTTCCATAGGCCGACGTGTCCTGCGAGATCACGAGGATTTCCTTCACGCCCGAGGCCACCAGACGCTCCGCCTCGCGCATCACGGCGTCGGCAGGGCGCGAATTCAGCCCCCCGCGCATTGACGGTATGATGCAGAACTTGCACTTGTGATCGCAGCCCTCGGAAATCTTCAGATAGCTGTAATGCCGCGGCGTCAGCTTCACGCCCGCAGGCGGCAGGAGGTCGATGAACGGATCCGGCGCGGGCGGCACGGCGACATGGACCGCGTCGAGCACCTGCTCGTATTGCTGCGGTCCGGTGACGGCCAGAACCTTGGGATGCGCGCCGGTGATGTAGTCGGGCTCCGCGCCCAGACAGCCCGTGACGATGACCCGCCCGTTCTGCGTCAGCGCATCGCCGATGGCCTCGAGGCTTTCGGCCTTGGCGCTGTCGAGAAACCCGCAGGTGTTCACGATGACCGCGTCCGCGCCCGCGTAATCCGGCGAGATCGCGTAGCCCTCTGCCCGGAGACGGGTCAGGATGCGCTCGCTGTCCACGAGCGCCTTGGGACAGCCGAGGCTGACCATGCCGATCCGGGGCTGGCCCGGGCGTGCGTCTTCGGTGATGCGGGCGCGCGGCGCGAGGTCGGGACGAAGGTCTGGCGGGTTCTGTGTCATGGCCGGCGGCATAGCGCCTCCGGCGTGGTGTGGAAAGCCACCGCGTCGCGCGCGACGGCGATCCGTCGCCCAAGCGCTGCCGCGGGATCGCCTTTTGGGTGCACTGGCCGGCAATCTGTGGCTAAGTGCGAAAAAACGGCACGGGACGCGCGCGGCAGACATGCGCTGGATCATCAGGATAGCGGGTTTCATCGCCGTCATCGTCGTGCTGGGGCTCGGCGCGCTTGTCGCCGTGCCGACCGAACGGGTCGCCGGGCTCGTGGCCGACCGGCTGAGCGCTGCGACAGGCCGCGCCGTCACCATGGACGGAGAGCTTCGGCCGACCCTGTTCCCCAGCCTCGGCATCCGGGTTGGCGATGTGAGCATCGGCAATCCCGACTGGGTGGAGGCGGGGCCGCTCCTGTCGGCGGAGCGGCTGGATGTCAGCGTCGAATGGGCGCCGCTTCTGCGCGGCGAGATTCGCCTCGACCGGGCCGAGTTCGTGGCCCCGCGGATCACGCTGGTGCGCGCCGCCGACGGACGTGTCAGCTGGGATTTCGCGGAAGGCGAGGCGCCCGCGGCGTCCGTTGACGGCGCGCAGCCCGGGGCATCCGACCGGGCGCCCGGGCCGTTCCTGATCGGTTTCGACCGCGCGGTCATCTCGGGTGGGGAGTTGCTTTGGATCGATGAGGCTGCCGCGCAGACCGTCACGGTCACGGGACTCGATGCGGTTCTCTCGCTTCCTTCCGGCACGTCCCGCGCCACGCTCGAGGCCTCGGCCGAACTGGACGGCCGCAGGCTCGAGGCCGCGCTGGCCGTCGATGCTGTGGCGCCGCTTCTGGCCGGGCAGGTGCGGCCCGCCACGGCGGCGCTGTCCTGGGATGGGGGACAGGCCTCCTTCGAGGGACGCCTGTCGCTGACGCCGGCGCTCGACGGGACCTTCGCCGTTGATGCGACGGATCTGAACCCGCTGCTGGCGATTGCCGGGGCCGCGATGCCCGCGCTTCCCCAAGGCGCCGGACGGGACCGTATCGCCGCGGGGGGGCAGATCACGCTCACCGATGCTGGGACGGTCCATTTACGCGACGGTGTGGTGTCGCTCGATGGCAACGAACTACGCGTCGCGCTGGACATGCAGCCGGGGGAGGAGCGCCCAATGGCCCGTGGAACCGTTTCGGGCGGCGTTCTCACGGTCGCTTCGGCCACCGCGGCCGGAACAGAAGGCTCCGCTTCGGGCGGAGGCGCGACCGGCCCCGCCGGCTGGCCCTCGGACCGCATCGACGTCTCGGGCCTCTTCGCGGCGGACGCCGACATCGCCTTGCGCCTCGGAGGGGTCCGGCTCGACACCGCGCAGCTGGGCGCGGTGGAGCTGAACGCCGCATTGAACGATGGGCGGGTCGTCTTCGAGATCGGCCGCGTCGAGGCCTATGGCGGGCGGCTGGCCGGCCAGTTCGTCGTCAACGGACGGAGCGGGCTCTCGGTGGGTGGCGACCTGATCCTGACGCAGGTGCAACTTGCCCCGCTGCTGTCGGAGTTCGCGGGCTACGACCGGCTGGAAGGCACCGGAAGCGCAAGTCTGCAATTCCTCGGCGTCGGAAACGACGTGGGCACGATCATGTCCGGTCTCGAAGGGCAGGGCGATTTCGCCTTTGGCGCGGGGGCGATCACGGGCTTCGACCTCGCCGGCATGATCCGCAACTTCGACACCTCGTTCAGGGGGGAGGGCGCGCGCACCGTCTATGACAGCATCAGCGCCAATTTCACCATCGACGACGGTGTCTTGCGAAACGACGACCTGGTGCTCGATGCGCCATGGGGCGGGGTCGAAGGGACGGGACGCGTCGATCTGGGCGCGCGGAGCGTCGACTACCGCGTCATTCCGGCCGTGATGCGCAACGAGGCGGGCGAGGCCGGTCTCGCCGTGCCGATCCTCGTGTCAGGGCCATGGTCCGGCCTGCGCTTCCGGCCCGATCTCGAATACCTCGCCGAGCAGGAATTCCTCGAACAGCGCGACCGTGTGACCGCAGAGGCCGAGGCGCGGCTGGCCGAGGAACGGGAGCGGCTGGAGCAAGATCTTCGCGACCGCGCGAGCGAGCTTCTGGGGACCCAGACTGACACCGGCGAGGCGGGCGACGGAGCCGCCGGTGCCCTGCAGGACCGTCTGTCGGAGGAAACCGAGAACGTCCTGTCCCGTCTTCTTGGCGGCGGCGACAGCTCCAGCGAAGAGGCAAGCGAATGATCTTACGCGGTTTTCTCGTTCTGTGTCTTGCGGTCCTGACGGGTTGCGGCGGTGACGGCCGGACGGACGCCACGGTCGACAGGGCGCGGGCGGCGCCGTCGCTCTATCCGGGTGAGACACCGCAGATGCGGGCGCTGATCGAACGCTACGCGGATGTCCACGGCATCCCGGAGGACCTGCTGCATCGGGTGATCCAGCGTGAAAGCGACTACCGCGCCGATGCGCGGGCCGGACCCTACTGGGGCCTGATGCAGATCCTGCCGCAGACCGCGCGCACCATGGGGTTTCGCGGCGATCCCAGCGAGTTGCTCGACCCGGAGGTGAACCTGACCTATGCCGGGCGCTACCTCAGGGGCGCGTGGATCGTGGCGGATGGCGATATCGACGAGGCCGTGGGGTGGTACGCACGGGGCTACTACTACGAAGCGCGCGACCGGTGCCTGCTGGTGCAAACCGGCCTGAAGGACCGCGAACTGGGCCGAGGCTGCCGCTAGGGTCAAGCACCTTTGCACCTGCGCTCGGCGGATCGGATCCCCGTTCATTCGACGCTGCGGATGCCCGCATCCGTCATGACAACCGATCGGGATGTTCCTAGGTGTCACATCCCGTGTGATTGTAGACGCGCTTCCTGAACAGGTCGGGCCTTTGGCGCTGCCAGTCCTTGAGGGCGTTGATGGGCGTTCGGCCCTTCAGGGCTGATTGCGGGAGCTG
>Ga0008835_100070_pt1 | contig 136459 bp, 127 predicted proteins | sample HotLakConsoUCCRE_FD_62215 | JGI IMG/M metagenome (GOLD analysis project Ga0008835, IMG submission 62215) | Hypersaline microbial mat communities from Hot Lake, Washington, USA - Hot Lake Consortium UCC-RE (Hybrid Assembly) ... | reverse complement strand
GATTTTGCTCTCCTCCAAGATTTGGAGCTTCTCTTCTTTTGTGAACTTGCGTTTTTGCATAGACATAATTACTAAAATTTAACTATAATTACGTCCGACTAATTAAGGAGCCTATGCACTTCAGCTGTTTTCACCTGCAAACCTCTGTGAAGTAATCCTGACCAATGAAGCAGTAGATTGAATGAAAACTCCTAAACTAGGGTGAATGGTCAATAGTCAGCAATAAAAAAGGCAGCACCCAAAAGAGTAACTGCCCTAAAACCAACATTATGAAAAACTAAACAATCTATTGCCTCAATACTTCTATTTTCCTGTCAGGAGTCATTACTTTATTAGCCTTTTCGGCTATGATATCTTTTTCTACCTTAAAGCTCTCTTTCAATTTTATATCCTTGGAAGACGCTCCTACTTTAAGCGTATATTCCCCGTCTTCCACCAACCAATTTGAATTTTCTTCATCAAAAGCGGCCAAATCTTTGGCTGTAATAGTGAAATTAAGAGTTTCTGTTTCTTTGGCCTTCAATAAAGAAGTTTTACCAAATGCCACTAATTGTGATATCGGCTTTTCTAACTTGTCAGTTGGTGCCGAAACATAAATTTGAACCACTTCTTTTCCAGCCACTTTTCCTGTGTTTTTAATATCTACCGTGATTTCTAATTGATCAGTGAAAGTGTCTTTATTCAATTTCAAATTTTCGTATTCAAAAGAAGTGTAAGACTTTCCATATCCAAATTCATAGGAAACCGGAATATTAAAAGTTTCATAATAACGATAACCTACATAAATATCCTCTTCGTATACCACTTCCCATGGCTCTCTTTTCATAAATGAAAACCCTGACTCATCCTCCTTATCATCCGTTTCGCCTTTAACACTTTGCCCAGGAAAATTATCTGCTGTAGATGCATCCTTATAATTAATTGGAATTGAAGCTGTTAATTTACCGGAAGGGTTTACTTTTCCACTTAACACATCCACCACAGAATTCCCTGCCTCTTGTCCCGGTAACCAAGAACATAAAATAGCATCGGGTATATTTTTCCAACTTTCGGTTTCAATTATCCCCGCCACATTCAAAATGACAATGGCTTTTTTGCCTTCCGCATGAAAAGCTTCTGTCACAGCTTCCATCATGGCTTTTTCATCTTTATTCAAATAGAAATCCCCATCTTCTGCTTTTCTATCTTCCCCCTCTCCTGCATTTCTACCGATAGTAATTAAAGCTAAATCGGATTTTTTAGCCATTTCTTTCGCTATGGCAGAATTAAATTCCATTTCTGGAATAGGCGGTTTACCACCTAAAAGCGCGGTAAGGAAATTTTCAGGAGGAGCCTGATTCGCTCTAGTTTCTTTAATATAATCATTATAGATTTTATGCAGCTCTTCATCTACTTCATAATCAGCATTTTTTAATCCATCAATTAGTGAAATGGTATAGGCTTCATTAACATCACCGCTCCCGGTCCCTCCTGAAATGAATTCATAAGAATTAGCTCCAAAAGCAGCAATTTTCTTAACGGATGACGAAAATGGAAGTGCATTATCTTTATTTTCAAGCAAAATCATACCATCTGCAGCAGCTTGACGAGTGATCTCCGCATGAGCCTCTAAGTCTGGTTTGTTAGTATTTTCATTTTCTCTATATCGAGGCGTTTTCACCATTATAGAAAGTATTCTTCTGACATTTTCATTCAGTATACTTTCTTCAAGCGTTCCTTTTTCAACAGCATCAATAACCTCTTGAATCTGATCTGGTGAACCGGGTTGAATCATATCATTACCCGCTTTTAGCTGCGCAACTATATCACTTCCACCTCCCCAGTCTGTCATAACATAGCCATCAAATCCCCATTCATCTCTCAATATAGTAGTCAATAAATCTGGGTCTTCAGAGGTATATAAACCATTGATTTTATTGTAGGATGACATAACTGTCCAGGGCTGACTTTCTTTTACTGCAATTTCAAAACCTTTCAAATAAGTCTCCCTTAAAGCTCTTTCACTTAAGATGGTGTTAACCGATAAACGATTGGTTTCCTGATTGTTAACTGCATAATGTTTAATTGATGTTCCAACTCCATTGGATTGAATTCCATTGACCATAGCTGCAGCCATTTTACCGGTGACTAATGGGTCCTCGGAATAATATTCGAAATTTCTTCCGTTTAAGGGATCACGTTGCAAGTTCAAACCAGGAGCTAACAGAATATCCGGTCCATATTCCAATACTTCTTCTCCTATTGCATTTCCTACATTCCCTATTAATTCAGTATCCCAAGTTGAGGCTAATAAAGTAGCTATTGGAAATGCAGTGGCATAAAAAGTGCCTTCTTTCCCTTCTCTTTTGGGTGAAATTCTCAATCCGGCCGGACCGTCCGCCAAAGCTTGACTAGTAATCCCATGCTCAGGAAATTCAGCCGTAACCCCTGCAGTGCCAGGTAAATACTGACGAATTTTGGCTACCATCTTACCATAAGCTGTGGTGGTATCCAATTCATTTCGCAATCCTTCGGGAATCATGGCCTTAACAGAATCCGGTAAAGGAAGATACATACCTGTTCCCACCACCAATTGAGCTTTCTCCTCAACCGTCATATTTTCAATTACTGAAGAGATATCGAAATCCATTTTCTCCTCTTCCTGTGAATTACAGGATAATATTGTTCCACTAATGACTACTATAATCAAAATTTTACAATAGAAGAATGGTGTTTTTTTGAGTAAGTTTCTTTTTTCCATAGTAGTGATATTGGGTGTTGCTATTAAATATTTATATAAATTTGAATTATTAATATGAATTCAAAACCTATTGTGTCATTATTACACAATAGTAAGAAAATTTATTCTAGAATTAAATATTTCCAATGGATTTTTCTAAATACTTGCCTTCTGTATCAGTAGATTGTGTGGTTTTCGGCTTTCATGAAAATCAGTTGAAAGTATTACTCATGAAGTTAAAAGGCATGGAGACTTGGGCCTTACCCGGAGGTTTTATTGAAACGGATCAAACAGCAGAATCAGCAGCAGATGAGATTTTGAAAAACAGAACGACTATAGAAAATATATACCAGCAACAATTTCAAGTATTTACAGAATCCAAAAGATCAAATACTGCCCATATAAAACAATTAATTGAAAAAGGAGTATTGGAAGAAGATGCTTTAGACTGGTTTAAAAATCGTTTTATATCCATCGGTTTTTATGCTTTGGTAGAGTATTCAAAGGTGAATAAACCACAGCCTGATTTTATTTCTGAAAAATGTCAATGGGTATCGATTAATGAATTGCCAAAATTAATGCTAGATCATTCAAAAATCATTGATGAGGCCTATCTAAGGCTTAAAAAGGATTTATATCAGAAACCTGTGGGTAAAAACTTATTGCCTGAGAAATTCACCATGCCGGAACTACAAGCTTTGTATGAAACCATTTTGCAGAAGAAGATTGACAGAAGAAACTTCAGAAGGAAAATGTTAAGTCTTGATATATTAATTGATACTAAGGAAAGAAGGATGGGTTCAAGCAATCGTGCGCCTATTGTCTATCAATTTGATAAGGAAAAATATCATCAGGTATTGGAAGAAGGATATCATGCTAATTTTTTTTAGTTCCAAGTGATTAAGTGAATAGGTATTGAAGTTATTAAGTTTTAAGATCAGCTTTTTAGTTTATTTAAGGTTTACCTTATTCGTTCACCTGGTCCCTTCCAACAAATACCGCCATCCCCTATTGCAATTGAATGCTTTTAAGCTAATTTTGCAATTCAAATAGTTACACATGAAGGAAGCATCAGAATCACTTAATTTTTTAGAACATATTATTGCGGAAGATTTAAATTCAGGTTTATCGAAAGATAAATTACGTTTTAGATTTCCACCAGAGCCAAATGGTTATTTACATATTGGTCATGCTGCTTCTATATGCTTGAATTTTGGATTGGGTGAAGATCATAAAGCACCTGTAAATCTGCGCTTTGACGATACCAACCCGATCAAAGAAGAACAGGAATTTGTGGACTCAATTAAGAATGATATTGAGTGGTTAGGATTTAAATGGGCTAATGAATTATATACTTCTGACTATTTTCAACAACTATACGACTGGGCAGTTCAATTAATTAAAGATGGAAAAGCATATATAGATGGACAATCTCCAGAATTAATTGCAGAGCAAAAGGGCACTCCTACTTCGCCTGGAAAACCTAGTCCTCATAGAGACAGACCCATTGATGAAAACCTTGAATTATTTGAGAAAATGAAAAATGGGGAGTTTGAAGCGGGTTCTTATGTGTTAAGAGCTAAAATTGATATGGCTTCTCCTAATATGCTGATGCGTGATCCTTTGATGTATAGAATTATCAATCGAGCTCACCACAGAACAGGAACGGATTGGTGTATTTATCCAATGTACGACTGGGCACATGGTCAATCCGATTATATCGAGCAAATTTCTCATTCTTTGTGTACACTAGAGTTTAAGTCGCACAGAGAATTATATGACTGGTTTTTGGATCAGATTTATGATGAAAATAAATTAAGACCTAAGCAAAGGGAGTTTGCCAGACGTAATTTGAGCTATACTGTAATGAGTAAGCGTAAATTATTGGAATTAGTGCAATCTAAAACCGTTGTAGGATGGGATGATCCTCGTATGCCTACTATTTCAGGATTGAGAAGAAGAGGTTATACGCCAGAATCTATCCGTAAATTCAGTGAATTATCTGGTATTTCAAAAAGAGATAGTGTAACGGATGTTTCCTTATTGGAATATGCCATTCGGGAAGATTTGAATAAAAGAGCTACTCGAGCCATGGCGGTAATTGATCCAGTTAAATTGATCATCACCAATTATCCTGAGGGAAAAACTGAAATGCTTGAAGCGGAGAATAACCCGGAAATGGAGAATTCCGGTACTCACCAAGTACCCTTTTCAAGGGAATTATACATTGAAAAAGAGGATTTTAAAGAAGAAGCGGGTAATAAATACTTTAGACTGACCATTGGTCAAGAAGTACGATTGAAAAATGCTTATATCATCAAAGGCGAATCAGTTGTTAAGGATGATAAGGGCAATATCACAGAGATTCATTGTACCGCTGATCTAGATTCTCGTTCTGGAAGCGGAACGGAAGCCAGCATGCGAAAAGTTAAAGGCACTTTGCATTGGGTATCCATCCAACATGCCATAAAAGCAGAAATTAGAGAGTATGACAGATTATTCTTAGAAGAAGCACCGGATGCACATGGAGACAAAAGCTTTATGGAATTTATTAATCCGGAATCTTTAAAGATAACGAAAGAAGCTTATTTAGAGCCATTTTTACAAGAGGCTAAATTGGAAGATAAATTCCAGTTCCAACGTGTTGGATATTTTACATTGGATAAAGATGCAACTGCTGACCTTTTGATATTCAATAAAACAGTAGGATTGAAAGATTCTTGGGCTAAAGCACAAACTAAAGAACAACCTCAAGCTCAACCGCAGCAGCAGAAACAGCAAGGACAAGGCAGAAGCCCTATCAATGAAATTCAGAAAATCAGTAAGAAATATACGAATCTGTCTGGTAACAAATTAGAATCAGCAAGAGCAGATATTGCAAAACTAGCTGAAGATGTAACCTACGAGGATTTAGAGCCATTATTCGGTACAGCTAAAAAGAAAGTTGGAAGCAGAATTGGAGTAACCATTGCTTTGGGTGTGTTGTTAAAGAAAGGTTTGGAAAGAAATGCAGCGATTGAAGCTTTCATTCAAGACGGATTAGCAGATGACAATGATCTTTTAGTGGAAGAGGCTAAGACTATTTCGATCTGACGGTTACTACAATGTTTATTTCCTGCATAAAACTTAATATTCATAGAGGTAAAGATTATTCAAAGCCCTGAAACCGTCTGAGCGATTAAAGTCGCTAATGAAATGCCTTATTCATCATGTCAGACCGGACTGATAAGCTATAGCTTTGTCTGGTCTGACTATCGACTGCTCGAGCTAATCAATTTGGTCAGATCAGTTTTTTGTGCTGTTGAAAATAATAGTGCTTAAATGAACCTATCATCCTTCACCCTATACCCTACTCCTCAACCCAAGCAATTCGAACGATATCCTCAAGCTCTACTCTATAATTCCCTTGTCTAATGTGTCCATGAACTAGTAAAGCTGGTGGTAATTCAGGTACTGTAATGGTTTCATACTGCTTTTCTTCAGTTTTATTTACATCATGGCTCGATAATCTGACATCCATGATATTACCAGATTTCTGTATTACTTGAATTTTTGCCCCAATTGGAATATTTTTTATGGCTATTTCTGCTTCTTCTTTTGTCATAGTTTTAACTTTGGTATAGTAACAAAAAAGAAGATTGAGTTGTTTTTTGGCACTACTCATTTGTCCGGTCTGACCTTCGGTACTGACCTATTGGAGTGCCGAATATTATCCCTCACCCATCATCCTAGCCCTTCAATATCCTCTCTAAATCCACCTCAGAATAATTAATCGACTTCAATGTTTTATTATCAGCTTTTCGATACACTAAATAAAAATCATCTTTCTTTTCAAAGTAGGCATCTTGATTTAGGGTTTTATAATGATTCACGGTTGCTTCAGCTTCTTCTTCCGATCGGCAGACTTTGCTCATGTTCGATCTTTGCACTTCAGCAAAAAGCTCAGCAAACTTCTCTCCCATTCCAAATTCTAAAATGGCTCCTGCTAAAACATATTGTATATCACATAAAGCATCTGCAGCTTCTACCAAATCATTGTTATTTACTGCTTCTTCCAATTCTTCTAATTCCTCTTTTAATAGACTCAACCGCAAATGAGCTCTTTTTTGAGGGGGAATCTGTGGTTCTGATAAAATGGGGTGGTTGAATGTTTTATGAAATTTAGATACGGAATTGAGTGCTTCTGCTTCTTTCATTATTTATCTTTTTGAGATTACATATTTTTGAAATTTGAATTTATACTAATTGAGCGAAATACCATATTCTTTTTCTAATTCTCTTTTATTTCAATAATCAACTTAACTTTGCAGTCATTTAAAATAACCGATATGTCTAGCATCTGCCCTAACTGTAATTCTCCTTACGCCTATCCTACCGATACTTTGATGATGTGCCCAGAATGTGGTCATGAGTGGAATCCTGAAGAAGTAAATGTAGAATCAAAAAGTGAAGTTCCATTACAAGTAAGTGACGCAAATGGTAATCCCTTAGAAGATGGTGATAGCGTAGTGATTACAAAAGATTTACCCGTAAAAGGTGCTCCAAAACCAATAAAAGCGGGCACAAAAGTAAAGAGCATTCGATTAGTGGAAGGTGACCATAATATTGATTGTAAAGTTCCGGGATTTGGAGCGATGGCTTTGAAATCAGAATTTGTAAAAAAGGCTTGATCTTTCAAGTAAGAACAGATTACATCCTCTTCCGTTGAATAGTATCTAACAAATATTATCATGAGTAGAGCATTTGTAAAAGAAGACGATCAGGAAGAAGCACCATTTATACCAGCCAGAGCTCCATTGCCAGAGGCTGAAATAAATTATGTTACTCCCACAGGGAAACAGGCATTATTGGATGAGAAATCTGCTTTAGAAAAAGATAAATCAGAAGTTAAGAACATTGAGAAAGAGCAAGACAGGAGACGAAATATGGCCTCTATAAACGGTAAACTAAAATTGCTAGAAGAAAGAATAAACTCAGCTAGAATTTTAGACCCGAAAGAACAGCCAAAAGATGAAGTTCGGTTTGGAGCAAAAGTAAAATTCAAAATGAACGACAGAGTTCAAAGCTTTCAAATTGTAGGCGTAGATGAAGCCGAGGTGAAAATGAGAAAAATTGCTTTTACTGCCCCACTTGCAAAAGCTTTAATTGGAAAGAAAAACAGAGAAGTCATCGAATTTAAATTGGGTAAAGAAATAAGAAGTATTGAGGTTTTAGAAATAGATTATTAAGATTAAACATGAATCAAGAAAAATTCAAACTCAGTAAAATAAAAAAGGAATTAGAGCTTTCCACTGCAAGAAGTGGTGGAGCAGGTGGTCAGCATGTCAATAAAGTAGAAACTAAAGTTATCTTAAGATTTAATGTAAATGAATCTCAACTCTTATCTGAATTTGAAAAAGAAACCATTCAAAAAGCCTTAGCTGGAAAACTGACAAAATCAGGCGATCTGATTATTACTGCAGAAAACCATTCTTCACAAATAAAAAATAAGGAATTGGCTTACAAAAAGATGGAGCGCACCTTATCAAAAGCGTTTGTAAAACCTAAAATCCGTAAAAAGACAAAACCCACTAAAAGCTCTCAAAAAAAGAGACTGGAAAAGAAGAAAATGCATGCGGATAAAAAGAAAATGAGGAGAAACCCTTTAAAATAGTGATTCTACCAACCCCAACTCCCCTTAATACCTTTAAAAGGGCCAACAACTTTTGAGGTAATCCAGCCGCCATAAAAATCTCCTTCTTGCGGTTTCACCTTTTCATCGCCTACATAACAGGCATCCATTTTATGTGCATAAACAGCAATATGGTCTTTTATCACTTTGAACTTTCCTTTGGGAGTAGGGTATCCCCAAGCAGCATTTAAAGCAACTTTATCACCGCTTTTGACATCAAAATAGAATGAAATCCCCTTAAATTCACATGCAGTACTATGTGTACCTTCTATTAGCGAACCCTCTTTAAAGGCAGAAATGAGCAGATAGTAAGTAGGTGGATGGCTAGTTTCCAGTACTCTATAAGATTTATTTGTATCGGCAATAACTTCACCATTAAAAACAATTCTTAGGTGTTCCGAAACTTTTTCAATTGCTGGTGGACGTGGATAATCCCAAACAGACTCTTGACCTGCTTTTGGTTTAATTTTCTTCATGTGATAGTATTTGCTTTCAACGGTCTAATGGAATTCGCAAGAAATATTCCTGCATGCTGGCAGTCATTCATCGAGGGGTGCTATAATTTGCCCTCTAAGATTTATGCTCATTTCGTAAATATTTTAAAAAAAAAGCATTTTACATTATTTAATCAATAAGTCATTCGATCTCAAAATGTTATAAATTTCTGACATTAATTATTTAGATACTATTTCACATAAATTCCTCTTGACCTAAGCATTTCACTTTTCCGAATTACAACCAAAAATAAAATCCTTGAGTCTATCGATTGGATCCTGCCCTCAACCGTGATAATTAACCAACCTCTTTATCATTTGTAAAACTTTAAAAACTATCAAAATGAAAAAAAATACAAAACTCAGTTCACTATTCTTATCATTATTAATCTTTTCGTGCTACAGTGATTATGAAGACGGTTATGGTCCTGAATATGCATCAGAATCCTATTACACGGAAGGTGATCAATATATTGATAATGGAGAAAACCCTTTTATAAGTACTGCAGATCAAAATGTATCTACCTTTTCGATTGACGCTGATGGTGGCTCCTATTCCAATTCAAGAAGATTTTTAATGCAGGAATCCACCTTACCTCCAGACGGAGCGGTAAGAATAGAGGAATTCATTAATTACTTTGATTTAAATTACCCTCAACCTACCAATGGTGAACCCATAGCAGCAAATGGAGAAGTGGCGAAATGCCCTTGGAAAGAAGGACATAAACTGATAAGAATTGGAATTCAGGGTAAAAATATTCCAGAAAGTCAATTACCGCCCTCCAACTATGTATTTCTTATAGATGTTTCAGGTTCAATGCGTGGAAATGATAAATTAGATTTATTAAAGCAAGGGTTTAATTTGTTGGTAGATAAATTATCAAGCCAAGATAAAATTGCCATTGTAACCTATGCAGGTCAGGCTGGTCTACTATTAGAATCCACATCAGGAGACCAAAAAGGAAAAATTAAAGAGGCCATAAACCGCCTGGGGTCAGGAGGTTCTACTGCCGGAGCGGCAGGTATAAAAACAGCGTATACTATAGCTTTGGATAATTTTATAGAGGGAGGTAATAATAGAATCATTTTAGGGACAGATGGTGATTTCAATGTAGGTATTTCTGACCGGGAAGAATTAATTAGCTTGGTGGAAGAAAAAAGGGATAATGGAATTTTTTTAACTACTCTAGGGGTTGGCAGGGGTAACTACAATGAAGGAACTTTAGAGCAAATCGCTAATAAGGGCAACGGAACTTATGAATACATTGACAATGTAGAACAATTGAAGAAAGTATTTATTCATGAAAAGAATAAATTTTATACGGTTGCAAAAGATGTCAAAGTTCAGGTAAACTTCAATCCTGAAATTGTAGAAGCCTATCGATTAATCGGTTATGAAAACAGAATCTTAAATGAAGAAGATTTCGAAGATGATGAAGAGGATGCAGGAGAACTAGGGGCTGGTCAAAGTATAACGGCTATTTATGAAATTATACCCAATCCTGCAGTTGGTTTCGAAACTGGAAGGACTTTTTCAATTGATATGCGATATAAATTACCTGATAATACCACCAGTATTCCTTTTGAATTAGATATAGTTGATGAAGATAAAAGTTTTGCTCAATCTTCAGACTATATGAAATTCACTGCTGCCGTAGCGGCATTTGGAATGCAGTTAATTGACTCTCAGTTTAAAGGAACTACTACTTACCAAGATATTAACGGGTGGCTCTATGATATTAATTTGAATGATCCTTATGGATATAAGGAGGAATTGAAAACCTTAGTGAATAAGGCCCAGCAATTATAAATGAATTCATCAATTGGAACTCGTCTGCATGAAGACGAGTTCCAAATAATGATATTTAGTATTAATGCTGAAAACCAATTTAAGGCACCAAGTAACTTGCTTCATCCTTTTCAAAATCAAAAAGAGCTCTGATGTGACCCTGGCCATTGAGTTGTAGAATTTCAGCTTGTGACACTTTCAAAACCAACACCACAAAGTTTTCATCATCAAGTTCACTTTTCATTTTGTGAGCCTCCTCTAAAGAATCAACTTTTGCGCCAGGTTTTACTTCCGTATTATAAGAATCATGACCAGCTGTTAACACCTCCCAGTGTTGATGAGCAAGCTGATCTTTATGATGAATGTCTATCTCTCCTTTTAATTTAATCTGACATTTTTTTTGTTTATCATAAGCCAGAACAGAGACAAAAGGATTCAGCTTTATCTCTGAAATTTTGTTCGATCTGATATCCGTATAAATCATTAGATCCTGATTTTTTGTTACAAATTTTCTCAGAACCACAAATCGAGAATTAGGAAAACCACCTGATACAGTACTCAATATTATATATCGAAAACCCGACTTAGGATCATTTCCTGCCCTATTTAATGCATGAAGAATTTTAGTTTTGATCTCCTCTAGACTATCTTTTGATTCAATCAGACTCATTTAATTCGCTTTTTGATGCTTTTATTCATCCATCTTCCAAATCGACCCCAAAATATATTTTGACCCCAATTCCAAAGATTATAGAATGTAGGACTAACATAACTGCTTAATTGCATCTTCACAATACGTTTATCGCCTTGATCCTCAGACCAAAACTCCAATCTAAAGGGACGAACCAACCGAAATGAAAACACATAGCTACCATAATAATAAAGCAAATCACGATAATGAGGCGTGATTTCTCCAATTTCTCCTGCCAAAGAAAGCAATGGGCCATGGTGTGTATTTAAAACTCCTGTTTCAAATTCATTTTGCTGCTTATCATTGAGCAAAAACTCAACCCGAAATGGCCAAGTTTGATTATCAATAAATGTTTTAGGATCGTTTAACCAATCCCAAATTTGAGTTTCTTGATATGGCGATTCATATTCTCTGGTGAAAACATGAGTTTTAAATCTTGGTGGTTTAAGTTGAAGTGCCTTTTGTGTTTCCATGTGTACATTTTAGTAGGTAACTCCAGTAATCAGCTTTTGTTAAAATCTTTGTTCTACAAATTATTTTCCAACATAAAATTAACTGCCATTTTAATATGTAGATCAGTAGTAGCCAACATAGGCAAATCGGCTTTAATGTCTTTCAATAGCAAAGGCAATTCAGTACAACCCAGAATAATTCCATCTGCTCCCCTCCTTTTCAACTCCTTAATTTGGTCTAGGTAAAATGCTTTAGCCCCTTCAGAAAATATGCCTTGCGTTAGTTCTTTGGAAACATAATGATGCGACTGATCTAAATTTTTTCCTTCCGGAATGATGACTGTCATTCCAAAATCATTTTCCAATATAGAAGGAATAAATTTCCCTGTCATAGTAGGTTTGTTACCCAGTAAACCTAAAGTCTTCAGACCTGCATCCTGTGCCGCCCTACCAGTGGCTATGCTTATATGGAGGATCGGAATATCAATCTTAGGCTGAACATAATCATAAATCATATGTGGTGTATTAGCACATATAATAATACCTTCTGCTCCGGCTTCCTGTAGCTTTTTGCTGACTTCGAGATATTTAGACTGAATCTTCTCTAAATTTTGTCCTCGCATCAATTCAATATTGACACTATAGATAATTAGTTCAGGATTTGCTTGTTTACCAATCACTTCTCCCACTTTCTGATTTATCTCACTGTAATATTCGACTGTAGCATGCCAAGAAGTACCTCCAATTAGTCCTAAAGTTTTCATGATTCAAATTCATTATTGATTATTTTCAATATACGAATGAAAGCAGGAAGAGAAGGTAACTTTGGTTACTGAAGGACGGCCCCTAGCCCCCAAAGGAGGAACATAGCCCAGAACTGGCTGGGCATTATAATTTGATATGGTTTCTTTCAAAAACTTAACTAAAGTTTTGAAAAATGAATGATGAAATTGGAGTTTACTTCTTGTTCTATTCCGTGCATTCTTCCCCCTTTGGGGGCTAGGGGGCTTTCGAGTTAGGGGGCTGTGGCTTTTTCAATCACCTCCCAAGTATGATCAGCTAATAACTTTACAGTTGCCAAATACTTCATACTATTCTGGCTTCTGCCCCATTCGCCTGGTGCAATTAGAGATAAGATGTCTTTTCCATCCGCTCCTTCATACATATGATAAGTATGATTAATTAGTGGCTCAAAATTGATTTTGGCTAAATAGATACGCTCTGAAATTTCTACACGACTTTTTAGATCATTGGCTTGTTTTGCTAACAATTGCATCTGCTCATAAAGCTGAGTCATTTGCCTATCCGTTTGTTGATGCATAGCAGAAACTGCTCGACCTTTAATTTTACCTCTATCAGTGGGTTTAATAATAGCACTACCAGAATGATGAGGGAAAGCGATGGTTCCGGGCTTATCAGTGGTGCCCTCCTTCATCTTCTCTAAATCTATTTTGTCAATATCTATTTTCTTACCTGCTTCGCTCATATGGTATTATCTACGGATTTCAATTTCCATTGGATCATTACGCTTAACACTATCTTTAACGGATTTGTTTTTTTCAGTTTCATCACCAAATTTTCGGAATTTGGTTTTAGTGGACATGTCATAAACCACATAAAAAACGATCAGCATAAATAAAACAGCAATAAGTAGAAATACTCTAGATTTTTTCATTTTGACTCCGATTCATCATCATTATTTCCAAATAGGGAAAATGGTTCTTTTAACTGAATTTCCTTCAGAAAGTTATAATAAATACCAATTCCCGATTTCAATACTTCTATGCTAATTCTTTCATTATTGCTATGAATACTATTTATATCTTGCTCAGTCACTACAGCAGGAATAAGTCCATAAGATGGTATATTAAAAGAACGGAAAAGACTGTTATCACTAGTGGCTGGAAACAGAAATGGTATTGTTTCTGCATCAGGATAACTTGAAGCAATCGCATCTTCTAAAGCCTTGTAAAATTTATTCAACCGCGATGGCTGAGCTTCAGGACTTTCAGAAATTACAGAAACTTCAATGTTATCATTATCAAGTTTTCTTTCGATATAACGAATAAAGCTTTTAGAGGAAGTTCCAGGAACCAAACGACAGTCTAAAACGGCTGTAGCTGAATTACTAACCTGATTAGGTGGTCCTGGTGGATTGTAAATATTGGTTACTGTCACGGTATTAGTTAATAAGGAAGATAGAAATGGCTCTCTCTCAATTTGTTTGCGTACAAAAGGGGCTAAAATAGACCAATTAATATTTTTTATGAAGAAACCTCTAACACCACCCTCAGCTCTTCCTAAGCTCCTAAACATTCTTCTAGTGCTTCGATTAAAGAGTAGCAAGACCTTTCGATTCGTCAAGTTATTTAAACCTTGTATCAACTGAATATTTGCATAGTCTTTTGAAGGAGCCGCTCCATGTCCAGCGGAATTGCTATTAATTTTCAATTGCAGCCAAAGACTTTGCTTTTCTGCTATAGAAACACCAAACACTACTTTTTCAGGCTTGTTCTTCAATACATTCTCATAACCTGCACCACCTTCACCCAAAACAACAGCAGCATTTAATTCTTCTTCAAAATTTTCCATAAGATATCTTGCTCCTTTATCACCACCAGTCTCTTCTGCTGAAAGAAAAAGAACAGTCACATTAAATGGCAAGTCTGCAGTGTCATAATCTTGTTTAAAGGCTTCAAGCGCTTTTAATTGCATTATGCCTAATCCTTTTGCATCCAAAGCACCTCGCCCGTGAACATATTCACCATCGAAATGCCCACTGTATGGATCGTGCTCCCAATCATCTAAATCTTCTACCGGAACAACATCAATGTGGCTTTGAAGAATAATATTGGGTTTGCCACTACTTAAAGGATATAGCGATGCAGCCAAATTGTAATTATCAGAAAAATCAGAAAATACTTTGAGGTGTAAATCAGTTGTTAGAATATAATCTTCAATGAAAATGGCAGCTTCCTTTTCATTGCCTGAAACGCTTTCACGCTGAATATAAGCTGAAAGCAAGTCGATGGATTGATTTATTGAAACAGATTCCGGTAAATTCTGTGCTTCGCTATTGTATTGTGCTAAAGCTGGTGTGTTAAAAAGGACAACGCATAGCATCAAAAAATTTAGCTTCATTTCAAGTAATTTTATCTTCAATCCATAAATACCCCACACACAAAAGAAACAGTAAAAAGAACCATAATGTTACGGATTTCTGATTATAGTTTTTCTTCTTCTCTAGTGTATTAGAAACTTCAAAATTAAGATAATTTAGGTAATCATAATTGTAATTACGTAAGAATTCTGATTGATTTACTTGAGCTTCTGACTGAACATAAAATGGAATAGCTTCTTCTTGATTTTTTAGATCTATAAAATGCCAACCCGCTATGTTTGGATAAAACATAAAATGCTGTCTTTCGGGGTAAATTTGATCAGAATTTAATTTTAATTGGACAGTATCTTTTTGAAGATTAAAGATTGATATTTCTTCTACTTGCTCTTCTGACCAAAGCCTGAAAAAGAAAGGCTGATGTTGCACCGTCCATTCCGATTTATCATAAAAAAGCTCAGTTGATTTTCTTATCAAATGACTAAAAACCGGGCTCCAAATTTGTTCATATTGCTCATTTTTTCCGGATAATTTCAACCGATAGCTATCTTGAAAATTAATTACACCATAAATCAAATCAGGATTTACTAATCTGAAAACAGTGTTTTGAGCCACTTCATCTAATTGATATAGCTTATTGAATTGTAAGTAGTTATGATCATTTTGTTCAAGTAAATTATCACTTGTGCTAAAAATATTAGTAGATTTAGGCTTGTCTAAATCAAGCTGAATTCGGCTATTTGGGTTGGCTCTGAAGATTAAACTTCCTTCATTTTCCTTTAACTTTTTCAAGTATCGATTTTTAAGGTTCGGCTCTAATTCTTCCCAGGCTGTGGCATCAGCAAACAGGACTTTTAAATCCTTAGCAACTCCCCTATTGAATTGTAATGAATCATGCCAGTTGATAAAAGACGATTTAAATTTTCCTGTTGAGATTTGAGTTTTCTGATAAACAGAATGCTTCTTATATTTTAGATAATCACCCAAGAATTTCCATTCAAAATCAGGAGTAGCAGCCACGATTTGGATGACATGATGTTCAGGTTTTTCTACCTTTACCGCAAAGTGATACTGTTCGTTTCCTGTAGTAATTTCTGATAAGATGTAACCAGATGATTTTGGTAATATTGAAATATGGGTATGACTTTCACCTGTAATGGATTTAGAGATACTATCATTTCCAATAATAGCTGAGACATTAAGCTCACGTTTCTCTTGATTCTGAATACTGATTTGTAAACTATCCCCTAGTGCAATGGATTCAGGATAATCAATCTGAATCCCTTTTTCTATTTCAATGTCTTCTCGGACTTGATAATATGCAGGATTTAATTGTGGAAAATAGCCATAAACAAAAGCGGTATCAATCTGAAAATCCAGTTCTGCTAAAGAAAGCTGTTGCTCCGTCCCCACTTTCTGGAATTTCGAATTTGATAGCTGTTGAAAGGCTTCTAAACCGTATTCATTTCCTAAAGAATCGATCTTGGTTTCTGATATATCTTGCCCAATTAGTAAAATAGATTTTTGGGGTTTTTCGACTGAAGTGTATGGAGATAAATAAAACATATACAGAGAAATAAAGGCAACTAATAAAGCAATTGTTCTCCATATTTTTCGAGGCTTTTGTTTCCTGATTTCCCAAATAACAGCAAGAATAAACATCAATGCAAGCACAGCCACATGCCAAATTTCAACACTATTTTCCCAGCCTATATTTCTCATCAAATCATTCATTCAGCAAGTCATAATAGGTTTTATGCAAAGAGGTTTTTATGCTTTTTTCATTATTAGCATTTTCCAAAACAGATATAGGAAGCATATCTTCCATAATGATCAATATTTCCCCTAGTTTACTTTTTGATTTCGTATTTTGAAATTGCTTGATAGCAGACAGCAAACTTCCATAGCGCACAGGTTGTGAAGTGATTTTAGCAACTAAATCATCTGTAAATTCGCCTACTACCACCTCAGCTTTTTCAAGATCCCCTAGCTGATAGGCAGCTTTAAGATCAGTATAAGTTTCAGCTAGTTTCTCTTCGAATGGCTTCTCTAGCAACTCATCTTCTGTAGTTTTTGCATCGATTTTATCCAAATCACCTGTAAGTCGTTTTTTCTCTTCATCAATTGGTGGTGGCTCAAAGCCCATTCTTTCCACATAAATTCTGGAGGCTCTCTTTACTTCCTTTATCAGTTTGAGCGCTTCATATTCAAAAGGAAGTGCTTCTTTTGGCTTGTAAGTTCTTAAAAAGAGCTCAGCTTCCCACATATTGGTCAGTGCTGCTTTTAATTTGGCTTTGACATCGGCATCTAAGAAAGTGGATAGCTCCGATTCATCATGAGAATGGACATAAGCCTCTAATTCAGGCGTTTCGTTATAAATTGGATTGGAGAAATTGCTTTCAGATTCCTGTTCTTCATAATCATGACCTTCGTGATCCTCATCTTCCCCTTCTAAATCACCATGATCATGCCCTGTATGATCCACTTCTCCTAAGCCACCGGTTGTTTCAAATTCTTCTCCTAGGAACACACCATATCTTAGTCTTAACAATTTTTGATCTGCTCCAATGGAATTACTTCTTTGCTCAAATTCCTCTTGAGTGATTTGATTTTGATCTGCTAGTAGTTTTTCCGTATCAATAATGATTTGTCGCTGACTTTTAAAATATTCAGCTTCATTGGTCAATGCAAAGCCTTCATATTCGACTGGATCTGATTCTGTAGTATCTGCTACGGAAATAAAATAGACATCCGTTTTGCCGGTATTCGCTTTTGGTTTTTTATTGTCTTTAGCTGAAAAGTAAAAATAAAGCTCATCACCGGGTTCAAGTGAAAAAGTATCCATCGGTAAGCTGATGCTCTTTTGTTGCTGCTGAAGCCTCTGAGAAATGCCTCTGATGGATTGTTTCATCTCGCGGAACTTCACCGCTTCACCCTCTCCTCTACTTAAAGTCATAACAATATCAGTGGAGATAATCCCGTAATCATCCTCCAAATTCAATTCCAATTTGAAATCTTTATTTAATTCTTCCCATTCGATCTCATGCCTATTATCTTTCAAATTGGTAGAAAGAATCGGAGGCTCATCTCTTTTCATTTCCAATATTTCTGGTTTTAAGGAAACCAAACTATCATTTTGCCGATAATCAATTTGAAAAATGGACGACTGATTCAGAACAAATGTCTTGGATTGATTTTCTTTAAGACTGAAATCATATTGGTTTTGCCACAACAAATCGAAATGGATATTTCCCTGATTAGCAAAAACCAATCGACTTCCCTCTGGAATTTTTTTATCAGCTTGCCATTCAAAACTTCTCAAAGAAGTATAGCTTGGCGGATATACTTTCAATTGATAAGCAAAATTTTCAACTATTATCTCATTATCACTATCAACTTCCACTCCAGCATTATTTTCGGTTGAAATCGACTGTTTTGCAGTAGGCTTTTCCATTTGATAAAAAAATGAAGTTGAATAGAATAAACCACTAAATATCAATAGTATAAATACATTTTTTAAAGGTATTGGAAAACCTATATTTTGAATAGAAGGTAATTGCTTAAAAATCTTTGCCTGCTGTAATTTTTCCAAAGAATTTAAGTCCTTTTTGAAAAAAACAGACAAACTATACTCCATTTCCGGATATTTCTGATGCAGAAACTGGATCAGCATTTGATTATTCCAAAATAATTTAGAATTCCATAGAAATTGTAAACTAGCTATGGATACAGTATAAACCACCCAAAAGGCAAAAGGAATTGTTAGATGTGCAATATTGGCAATTGACAACAGCAATAGAACTCCTGTCACAAGTGGAATCACTATGGATGCTAGCAGCAATAGCTTAAATCGCCTTTTAAGTTTTGACCAATATTTTTCAAAATCCTTATGCATGCTTTTTTCTGTAGCTAAAATATCTTTCCAAAAGGATTAACAACACAATCAGCCATAAAAGCTGCTCATCAAAAGATTTGGCTATTTTCACTTCTTCCACTCTCTCTGATTTTTGAGTATAAAGCATATCAAAAGAAGAATACTGATAATTAGGTTCAACTACTTGCGCTATAAACTCTGAAACAATCAATAAAAATATATCCTCATTTAATTGATTATTCAGCCAGTTTTCATTTAGGTATAATATGCTGCTTTTGTACTTCTTCTGGATTTGATAATTGCTTGATAAAGTGTCACTCACCACAATTTGATTGGCATCTAACTTCTGTGGTGAAGGGGTGAAAATCAATTGAGCTTCTTCCCTATTTGCTTCTTCGAAATTCACTTTCTCATTGGTATATAACTTATTTGCCTTCAATACTTTATCAAACTTATCTTGAACGGTTTTCGGAAGCCCCTTAAAATGGATAAGTAAAGTATCTAAACTCCTTTTTTCTTCTGAATTTGGATTTTGATTGGCAGAAATAAGTTCTAAATGGGTGTTTAATTTGGGAATGGCTCCTACAAAATCAGTATCCTTAAAATCATTGATATAAATTAAAGAATCAATTTCAGGGTATTGCACTGAAAATTCCTCCAATAAATGCCATTGATTAGAATTTTCGGCAAATTCAGATGTCCTAAAAACAGGAATTCCATCATTTGAATAGGTTTCAGGTACTTTTATGTCCTCTCCAAGCAATAAGGCTTTCTGTTTTTCTATTTCTTGGTAGTTTACCCATTTTACCATAAGCAAAACCACCAAAATCAATATCATCAAGCGTACTAGTAACAAAGGAATCTCTGAAAGCTGGATTTTCTTAGATTGCAAAGTGCTACTTTCTCTTAAAAACCGGATACTTCCAAAAGAAATTTCCTTTGTTTTGTTCTTGCTCCACAAATGAATGAGAATTGGAACCGCTAAAGCGGTTAAACCCCAGAGCGCTATGGGATTAAGCCAATTCATGCCCATGATTGGTTAAAGTGATTTAATAGCTCAAATATTGCTTTTTGGATGGAATCTCGACCATTTAGTTGCCAATAAGCAACTCCATTTTTAGCACAAGTTTTTTGAATTCCATTTTTCCAGTTTCGGATTTTATTTTGGTACTCTTGAAAGCCTTCTTGGGTATTCACTTGAACACTGCCCTGTCCTTCCAAATCTTTAAAAGTAAAATATTGCCCCTTGAAATCGAGCTTTTCCTCATTTTCGAAAAGTAAATGAACCAACATGACTTCTTCGGATGACACTGCCCAATTTTTTAATAAATTAAGAAATTCTGCTTCATCTGAATATCCATCTGTGAAGATAAAAACAGTGCTTTTGTTTCGAATTTGTTCAATAGGGTTTAAATCTTTGATACTTGTTTCTTCATCAGGATTTAATTGAATCAATCGGTAGAGAAAAGTCTCAAAATCTGTTGGCGGATTATCCTGATTGTAGATAAAGTATTTATCATGCTGATTATTGGCTAAAAAAGCCAATGCAGCTATGAGCGTGCGAGCCCAATTAAATTTACTAGCATCTGCCATTTCAAAGTTCATGGACAAGCTTTTATCCAAAACAAAAATGAAATCATGTTGCTTTTCCATTTCTGCTTCCTTAATCATATAATGATCAGTTCTAGCAAAATATTTCCAGTCCAATTGCTTTAAGGAATCTCCTGGGACATAATTTCTGTATTCCTTGAATTCAATTCCAAATCCTGTTTTCGGACTTTGATGCATCCCAATCATCACCCCTTCAATATGATGTTTGATAAACAATTGAAGTGCCTTTAGCGCCTCAAAGTCAGGCATTTGAAATATTTGATTCATGGATTGCATTTAAAACTCTATTTGATACTTTTCAACAATTCAGGAATCAATTTTTCTACCGTGAATTTTTCGGTTTTAGCCACAAAATTCAATACCACTCTATGGCGAAGTACTGCCAAAGCTACAGCTTTGATATCATCTGGAATAACAGAGAGTCTGCCATCCAGGAAAGCATGGGCTTTAGCTGCCAATACTATGGATTGACCTGCTCTTGGGCCTGCTCCCCAATCTACATACTGCTTAACTAAATCAATTTCTGAGTTTTGCGGACGTGTAGAACGTACCAATTGACTTACTTTAACTAATAATTCCTTATCAATATGTATATCCCTAACCCAGCTTCTGGCTTTTAAAATTTCTTCTGCCGTTAGGGTCGGATTAAGCTGATTTTTCTGATTTCCAGTGGTGAGTTGAAGGATATCAACTTCCTCTTGCTCAGCAGGATAATGCACCACAGTGTAAAATAAAAATCGATCTAACTGTGCTTCTGGTAAAGGATAAGTTCCGGACTGCTCCAATGGATTTTGTGTTGCCAAAAGGAAGAAAGGCTCAGGCAATTTATAGGTTTTCCCTGCATAAGTAACTTCCCGTTCTTGCATGGCTTCCAATAATGCAGATTGCGTTTTGGGTGGGGTTCTGTTGATTTCATCCGCTAATAAAATATTGGTAAATACAGGGCCTTTATTGAATTGAAAAAATCGCTTGCCGGTACTTCTATCCTCTTCCAAAACTTCCATTCCAATGATATCCGAAGGCATTAAATCAGGAGTGAATTGAACTCGGTGAAAATCCAATTGCAATACTTTAGCTAAAGAACGCACCAAAAGTGTTTTCCCTAAACCTGGAACACCTTCCAACAAGATATGTCCATCCGCCAGCAAAGCCATAAAAACTTCACTCACCACATTTTCCTGACCTATAATGGCTTTGGATAGCTCCTTTCGCGCTTCTTTAAACTTTGTTACTGTATTTTTTATATTTTCCATTTATTAGTTTTAAGTATTAGATTATAGGTAATAAGTAGTTCTAGAGCGTTTAGTCTTATTAGTACAGAGAACAAAAAACAAAGATAACTATCATCCATCTTCCCACTTCGAGCTTCCAACCTCCATGCTCTCAAAGAAGGCACAGAAAACACCAATCATCCCACATCCAACATCCATCACCTTACACCCCAAATCCATCATCATGCATCAAATCAGACTTAAAAACCTCGTCACTTCAACACACCATCAACCGGAAACTGCATACATCACTATATTCACTCCAAACTTAGTATTATCTTCTGCCAGCCATCTTTTGTTTCGGAAATCGTAATCCCATTCGCAACCGTAGTCTTTATTGCTGTACAAAATTCTTATTTTTCCATCCCTTTCAATTGCTTTCAAATAATCATGCACAATATCATCTCCCCAACCATTCAATTCCTGTGAAGTGGTGGGTGGACCATCATCGAATTCAAAAAAGCTGAAATAAATTGGGTGATCATTGGGTATTTTCTTTAATTCATCCTCGCCATATATTTCAATCATTTGGCTTTCAAATGATTTAGCAAAAAGGCCATCTATATCATGGTTGCAGTCATCGACAAAGATGAAACCTCCATTATCTATATATTTAATAAAATTCTCTTTTTCTGCTTTCGTGAATTGCACCAATTTATGCCCACTCAAATAACAAAAGGGGCATTCGAATATTTCATCACTGCTTAGTGCCACCACTCTTTCCTTTGTATCCACTGGAATATTAGTGTATTCGATAAGTGAATTCAAAAGATTGCTTGGCATTCTTTGATCCACATTCCAATCTCCTGATTCATATTGTAAGCGTGTGAAGAAAAATTTATTCATTTCACGAGTTTACGGGAAAATGCTAATGAGAACAATGAAAATTTCGGGTTTTATATAAATGGTTAAAAAAACAACTAATTAGATCTACAATAAGCTTTAGACATTTTAATCTCCTCAAAACTGAATTAAGATTTTTCCAGTTTGTTTGATATTTCCTCCTTTTACAATATTGTAAAAATATAATCCTTCTTTGAATTGATCTAATTCAATGTAATTTCTGTTTTCCTCTAATAAAGTGGAATGAACTATTTTCCCATTAGAAGATAGAATATTTACAAGGGCAGGGATATCCTTTTGTGTTGAGAAAATCCTTAAATCTTCAGAACTAGTTAAAGGATTGGGGAAAACTTTATATGCGGACTCACTCACGTAATAAACTAATGATTCCTCACTGACAATTCTTGTCCCATTTTTAAAAAATAAAATAGCTCTATAACTGTTATAGCCTGTTACAGCAGATTCGTCTAATATTCGCACATTTAAAGAACTTGCTCTGGCGCTCTGGATTTCCTGCCATTTATCTTCTATTTTACGTTCCAGAATTATTAACTCTAATCCATCTAATGCTGCTAAGTTCACATTAGCGACTACGCCTGAATCTTGTACAGCTTCTGTGAAAAAGGCATTGAGATAGCAAGAAGATCCTTGTAAGTTATAATCTATGGTAAAACTTTGAATCAAAGCATTCTCAAACTTATAGGGAATCATTTGTAGAAAATTCATCTCGAGCAAATTTTTATTAATTATTAGACTAGTATCTTGAGTTATTTCTAAATTAACCATCTGACCATCCACAATATGATTAATTTCATAGTGCGTAGCATCCTGTATTTTTTGCCAATAAATAGATAGCGAATCTCTACAATTAAAACCTGTTTTAAGCTGTATTGGGCTAGAAAGAGTAAAAGTATCACTTAGAAAGCTTTCTTCTTTTACTTGCATTCTTAGTTGAGCTATATTTTGAAAAATTGGAGCATTCCAACGAAATTGTTCCTCTCCTAAATCAATATTATCTTCAATTAATTGCCAATCTTGATATGCAGGGGTTTTAAATAATAAAGTACCCTTTTCTCCTTCATCATAGCTTGACTTCCATCTAATATGGCTGACAGTAGAACCATTATAAGGAATATTATCTGAAGCTGTAGGACTTGTCCAAGTAAATTGATCAGGCATTTCCCACTGATAACTAATAGTAAATTTTTGCACAGGACTTGTTAAATCATAAGCATTTATAATAAAGCTAATTTCAGAAGTTTCAGGACTAGCAATAAAAACTTGTTCGACATTATTCAAGTGGTCTTCTCCTCTGCTTGCGATTTTATTAAGTGCTGAAATACTTGAAGAATTATCCAAAACCCATGGTAAAAAAACCTGGCCTAAGCCATTTCTTATTTTAAAATCCAAATCATTGACCAAAGCAATTTCATCGTTCGGATTTGCAGGCAAATCAGTCCAGGTCAATGTTGCTTTAAAATTGATAGCACCTTCGGGTACATTGATTTTTAATTCCTTGATTTCTTTTTCAGAAATTTGATCTAAAAAAAATCGATTCTCTTCAATAGTTCTCATTGCAGCCAGAGCATTTAATTGTCCAAATCCTGTCTTATGGTCAGGGCCATTTAAATGAACATCATCTGCACTATTTATTAATATACTTTTAAGTAAAGAGGCTGAAGGGATAGCATCATATTGTTTTTGGAATAATTCACTCAACAATAGTGAAGTTCCTGAAACCAAAGCTGCTGCGTTCGAACTCCCAGCCATACTGTAGGCTACCAACTCTGGTTTTATTCTTCCATCATAAGCAGGGCCATTACTAATGAATTCTAAAATGTTATGAGCGGTATCAATAGCTCCTACTAAAAGAGTGTTTTTTGACTGTTTAAAATTCCCCGTTATATTAGCAAAGCCTTCCAAGGCTTGATACTGGCCATTTTGAGCTGTTTCCATTCCAGAATTACCTGAAGAAAATACATGTAAGACATTCCCTAAATCATATACATTCTGGTCGTACAGATTAGCTTCAACTCCATAAAATGACTCTATTTCTGTACCAAAGGAATGATTTTGTATGTTTATCTTAAAATCATTGTAATAACTAATCTCATCGGGAATTAGGTTTTCATTAGTACTTGAACTGTGAAAAGCTTTAGGAGAGACTCCTTTTCCTGTTACAAAACTATTACCGTTACCTACCATTATAGTAGCCATTTGTAAGGGGTGACTATCTACAAAATCACTTTCCAGGCCAGAACTGATAAATCTATTGCTGATATCAATGTCTTGGATATCATAAAAAGGCTCGTTTATGCCAATGGTTTGAGTACCGCCTTGAAGTTCAGGATAAAGGTGGTGCAATGCATTAATTCTATTGGGATGAAGATTTAAGTCCAATACTGTAGCCTCTGGTTTAGGCTTAACTTCAGCTAATTCTATAAAATTAATAAATGCTTTACTTTTTAGTTTTTCAAGCTCACTTGAAGATATTTTTACTTTGTAAAATTTACCTCTTTTCAGAATTACATTAATTTTTGATTGACTGGAGATATAATTATAAAATTGCTTTTCATCAGTAATTCCAATCCAAATAGTCCTGTTCTCTTTGATCTTTTCAAGGTTAAAGTTCGGAGTAAATTTCCAATCATCCTTAATTGTATAATATTGATATTGCTCAGGTACTGTATTTAATCGAAATTTAGCTTGATCGTGAATACTTACGATCACCTTAGTATCACTTAACTTTCGATGTACTGTAAATCCCTCTTTCGAAAGTTTTAAGGTACTTATACTGGATTTAGACTCTAGTAATAAATAGTCAATTTCATCTAAATTGGTAGAAAGAACATCCAATTCCTCTTCCTGAAGTGATATTTTACCATTTTCATGATTGTATTGTGCATTTAATTGAAGTGAAGCCATCATAAACAGAAAACCTAAAAAAATAAATAAGCTTCCAACATCTGGTGATTTGGGGTGTAATTTTATAAGCACTTTATAAGTTTTGGTGAAAGGATTCAATATTAATTATATATTAATTTAATTTTAAATTGCATTTATTTGATAAACAAGAAATTATTATTAATAAAGATTTTATTTTTCAAAAGTAAAACAATATGTTGCAAACCTAACTAAAATCTTACAAAATTATGACAAAATTAAGGAATGCCTTAATGATTGTTTTGACAATCATGGCAAGTACAGTAGTAATGACTTCTTGTCAAAATGACGAAGAACTTATCGTTCACGAAAATAATATCTCCTCAGATGTTATTGAAAAATTTGAAACTTTAGGATTTGATGTAAGCGATATTGCTTACCAGCCTACCGATGAAGTATCAGGAGTTTCTCCTAATACTAATTACTTACTAGAAGGTGATATTGTAATTACTCCGGAAATGTTAAGTAAAATGTTGCAAAGCGACATTGATCATCATGGAGCAATGGGTGAGCAGTACCGCACGTTCAATTTGGTAAATGCACCTAGAACAATTAGTGTAATAGGATATACTGGTGGTTCAAATGCCTTAACGACAAAAATGCGCCAAGGATTATATGATGCATTAATTCGTTATAACCAATTAAATACTAACATCAATTTTACTTTGCAGTGGTCAGCAAGCACCAATGCAGACATTGTTGTCTACAGAACTTCTGGTGGTGCTGGTGGTTCAGCTGGTTTCCCTAGCGGTGGTGCACCTTATAAGTGGGTACAAATCTTTAGCGGAATGGATAGCTATTCAAGAGCAGTTAACAGTCACGTTATTGCCCATGAAATTGGTCACACCTTAGGACTGAGACATACAGATTATTTCAATCGTTCTTTATCATGTGGATCTGGAGGAAATGAAGGTTCTTCTGGAGTTGGTGCTGTTCATATTCCAGGCACACCAACAGGTTTTGACCCGAATTCTATTATGCTTTCTTGCTTTGGAGCAAATTCAACTGGACAATTTGGACAGTATGACCGAACTGCATTAGAATATCTTTATTAAGTTTTAAATCTAAAGGTAATAATAATAAAGGTCAGCAATCGCTGACCTTTATTTAGTTTTATAGAAACCTATTTTTTCTGTGGAGGTCTGCTTGGTCTTACCTCAATTTTACTAGGCAATGTTCGCGGATTCATTTCTAATAAATCTACTACCATCTGACCTAAATCTTCTTTTTGAATTTTCCAGTAATCATTTTCATTTGGCTCATGATCATTAAAATATGTAGCTACAGAACCAGGCATTATAGTCGACACATTAATCCCATGTTGTCTTAAATCCATCATAACTGATTGAGTAAATCCAGTTAAACCAAATTTACTAGCATTGTAAGCAGAACCAGCTGGAAAGAAATTGGTACCAGCTAAACTGGAAATAGTAAAGAAATAGCCACCATTCTTCTTTAAAGCTTCCACACTTGATTTTATGGTATAGAAAACACCAGTTAAATTCGTATCAATAACCTCATTCCAATTTTCTATTTCCATTTCATCTATAGGTGCGAAATGACCTACACCAGCATTGGCAATCACAATATCTAATTTCCCCCATTTATCTAAAACGGCATTCACACAACTTACTTGGTTATCAAAAGAGCGAACATCTGCTTGGAGTCCTAAAACCTCTCCTTTTGCATTTTTCGCTAAAGATTCAGCTGCTTTATCTGCGGATTCTTGACTTCTACTTGTGATAGCTACATTAACACCCTTAGCTAAAAGCGCTTCGGCAATACCGTATCCAATTCCCTTGCTTCCTCCTGTTATTAGTGCTGTTTTATTTTCTATGTTTTGCATAATTTAATTTTGTTTACACTAAATCAACTGATTCAAATTTGAATAGTTACAAATTAAGTCTGCAAAAGCTATTTCTTACCCTTAAACAAGTACCCAACACCTTTGATTGTTTTTATATACCCTTCACCAAGAAGCTGTCTAATCTTCAAAATATGAATATCTACAGAACGTAAAGTTACTTTGGATGAAGTTCCCCAAATTGCTGGCATAATTTGCTCACGTGAAAAAACCTGGTTAGGAAATCGCGCTAGAAATAATAATATTTCAAAGGACTTAGATTGGATCTGCAACAGTTCATTAGTTGTAGATTTAAAAAGTAGGTGTTTTTTAATATCAAAATATAAATCTCTTATCTCATATTCATCTACAGGCTTTAAATGAAAAATATTTTCTTCATCCTCAAAAAACTTAGACAACCTTTTCTTAAAAGCATTTTTTCTTAAAGGTTTTCGTAAAAAGAAATCTATACCAGATTCATAACTCAAAATCTCATACTTCTCATCTTTATTTGAAGTCAGTGCAATTATTTTAGGCTCTATTTCCTTATTATCTAAATCATTCTTGAGGTAATTAAACAGGCTTATTCCATCATAATTTTGATTTGCTATTTCTGAAATTATAAGTAAAGGTTGATGCCTGTTCACTAATTGAATAGCGTGCTGAGTATCCAATGCCAAAGCCACATTAAAATTTTCAGATTCCAATATCTTAACTAAATCCCGTAATGTTTCCTTATCATCATCGGCAATAACAGCCGTTCTGCTTTTTTGCATTTTTCAGACACTTCATTTAAATCACTCATCTAAGAAAATGTAATTTTAAATGGTATCAACTACAAAAAATTGAAGTTAAAATGAAAATAACCTGATGGTAAAGTAAACTTAATATTGGATATGAAAATCTTATGAATTATTAATATTTTGGTAAAGGAGTGTATTTGTTAAACTTTGTTTCCTTTAAATTTTTCCATGGTGGCTACTCCTTCTGCACTAATGCCTTCTGCTTTGAAGATTTTATAAATAGTCATGAAAATGATTTTTATATCTAGCAAAAAAGATTGATTCTGGACATACCAAACATCATATTCAAATTTCTTTTGCCAGCTAATAGTATTTCTACCATTGATTTGCGCCCAACCGGTGATTCCTGGTGTAACCAGATGCCTTCTACTTTGCTCTTCATTATAAAGCGGTATATATTCTACTAAAAGTGGTCTAGGGCCAATAAAAGACATATCCCCCTTTAAAATATTCAAAAGCTGAGGAATTTCATCCATGCTGGTTTTTCGAACAATTTTCCCAATCCAAGTCAATCGTTGATCATCAGGCAGAAGTTCCCCATTTTCATCTTTATCATCACGCATGGTTTTAAATTTGATGAGTAAGAATATTTTCTCATCTAAACCTGGACGTTGCTGAGTAAAAAACACCTTGCCATTTTGGAAAATAGCCAACAATATACTCACTATAAGAAATATTGGACTTGCAATAATCAAAGCAATAAAAGCTGTAAATCTATCAAAAAATGGTTTGATTAATTTTCTGTACATATCACTTGATTACTCCCAAATGCATTAATGCATCTCCTTCATGGACAATTGGATTGTGGTTAAGCCCAATTACATATCCATTTACTGTTGAAGTGACTTTATTTTTAAAACCTCCAAAAGGATCGTTAATATGTCCTAATAATTGATTTTTCTTAATTTTTTCACCGCTTTTTACGGCTGAAAGAAAAACTCCAGATCTTCTTGCTCTCACCCATGACGAGTTTTTAATAACTAGATTTTCATAATCAGCTTTTTCTGCGGTTTCACGCATTCCCAAATGTTGCATTAATCTTCTGGCACCTTTTATTCCTTCTCTGATTGCAAATTCATCAAAACGGGAAGATTCTCCACCTTCATAAACCAATATATGTTTTCCAAATTTATTTGCCGTTTGACGTAAAGAGTTTGGGCGGAACTTTGAATCTAAAGTGAATGGTGCATGAAAAGCCTCAGCAAGTTCAACATTCTTTTGATCTTTCATCATACATCTTACCTGAGGATAATTAGTTCTATCAGCCCCTCCAGTGTGGAAATCTATTCCAAAATCAATAATGGGTAAAATCTCTTTAGTTAAAAAACTAGCCATTCTAGATGCTAATGAACCATTTTTATTACCAGGAAATGATCTATTTACATCTTTTCCATCTGGAACATATCGAGAAAAATATATAAACCCATAAACGTTAATGATAGGAATACAAATCACTGTTCCAATTTTAGGAATATGATCATTTTTTTCGATCATTCTCCTAACGATCTCTGAACCATTAATTTCATCCCCATGTAAGCCACCCATTAATAATAAAACTGGTCCTGGCTCCGAAGATCTAGCAATTGTAATGGATACATCTATCGTAGTATGTGAAGGAAGTCTGGCGATATTGACATCCACTACCTTTTCTTCGCCTGGATCTATTTCTATTCCATTAATTATCATTTATTGAAAATTAAGCCTCTATGTAAAGAATTTATATTGTAAAGAATAGATGGGTTCTTGAAAGAAAAATACCACCAAATTAATCCAGAAACCAAAAGTCCGACTGTTGCTCCTACTAAAGTATCAACCATAAAATGCTGAAATAAATAGACCCTAGAAATCGCCACTAAAATGGCTAAAAGCATATAAATAACTTGTAATAATTTATTCTTAGTTAATAAAATTAGGATAGTAGCTAAAGCGAAGGCCGCAGCAGAGTGTCCGCTTGGCATACTATAATGAGAATGCAGCTCTATTCCTTCCACTAGATTAAATGATGATAGGGATTCTTCGAATTTAAGTGAAGGTCTATGGGCATCAAAAACTATAATTTTTAGAAATTGCACAATTATGTAGTGAATAATTCCTGTCAAAGCTAGGAGAATAGCATAATAAATTCTATAAAGTAGGAGAATAACACCTGTAATGACGAAAATATGACCTTCTCCCAAAAGCGTAATATAACTGAAAAAGACATCTCCAAATGGATTGTGTCTTTTATTTAGCCAAAACAGAAAAGTTCCTTTATCAAAAAATAGGACTAAAAATAATGCTGTGACAAAATAAAGCACATACATCAAAAAGGCAGGGCTCTGTAATTTATCTTTTAAGCTTTCCATTCAAATCTTAAATATTTAATGGTTTCCCCAACTTTTAAAAATTTTCTTTCATATCGGGTTGAGATTCCATAATGCTCCTCTAAATATACAGAATTATGCAAATCATTCGTAAAATGCAACTCTTTAATATCTTCACGGGCAGGCAAAACTTCATGTAAAGTCCAATTAAATAAATCTGTATTATCTGTTTTGAAATATATCCTCCCTGTCCCTCCCTGAATTCTCTTATAAATCTCAAGAAATCGATGAAAGGTTAGTCTTCTTTTTTCATCACGGTCTCTTGGTCTAGGGTCAGGATGGATGATCCAGATATCATTGACTTCTCCTTCAGCGAACATTTGGTCTATGTCTAAAATAAAATTTCGGGCAAAAGCGACATTTTCCAAGCCTTCATCCAAGGCTTTAGTGCTTCCTTGCCATAATCGCTCGCCTTTTATATCAACCCCTACAAAATTTTCATTTGGAAATTCTTTAGCTAAGCCGATTGAATACTCTCCCCTTCCACAAGCTAATTCTAAATTGATGGGATTTTCATTTTGAAATATATATTTTCCCCAGTTAGACTTAATATTAGGAAACCTATCGTCATCGTACTCAATTACATTATGACGATTCCTTAAATCATCAAATCTGTTTAACTTCTGTCTGCTCATATTTACAAATTGGGAATTTCAGCTACAGCAAAGGTAGAACCTCCTACAAATATTAAGTCCTGATCTGATGCATTTTTCTGAGCATTTTCAAAAGCTCCTAATACGGAAGGAAATGAATTGCCAACTAATCCGTATTTAGAAGCTATTTCTTTTAACTCATTTGAATCCAAGGCACGGGGAATACTAGCTTGAGTGAAATAATAAACTGCATTTTTAGGAAGAATTTCTAAAACACCATCTAATTTTTTATCATTTACTGTTGCAAAAACGAAATGTAATTTATCAAAATTTTCATTCTCAAGCATCTTAATTATATGCTCAAAAGCAGGAATATTATGGCCCGTATCAGCTATGATTTTTGCTTTTGATTTCTCATTTGGTATACGCTGCCATCTACCTTTAATTCCAGAATTTTCAATAACATTTTTTAAGCCCTCTTTTATATTTTCGTTTTTAACAGAATATCCTTTTTCTTTCAGAATATCTAAAGCTGCAAAAACACTTTGTAGGTTTTGAATTTGATAGCTGGCAGAAAGCCCTGATTCAAATTCTAATTTTTCAGTGTTTCGAAGATTTTCAGCAATCATTTTCCAGTTAGGAATTGCCTCTTCTGCTATTGAAATCTTGTATCTTTCTTTGCTATCAAAAAATGGAGCATTTTTAGAATTTGCTATATCTTTAATAATGAACTTAAGTTCATTTTCTATTACAGAAGAAACAATAGGTACATGTTCTTTAATTATCCCCGCTTTCTCTTTTGTGATTTCCTCCAATGTATTCCCTAAAAACTGTTGATGATCCAACCCAATCTGAGTGATAATGGAGACCTCAGGTTCAATCACATTGGTGCAATCTAATCTTCCACCCATGCCAACTTCAATCACCGCAATATCGACTTCTTCTTTAGCAAAATAATCAAAGGCCATAGCGGTGGTCAATTCAAAAAAGGAAGGCCTTAATTCTTCAATACTAGATTTGAATTTTTCTACATATCGAATTACTTCTTCCTGAGAAATTGGAATTCCATTTATCCTCATTCTTTCTGTAAAGCTTTTGAGATGAGGAGAAGTGTAAAGTCCAGTTTTATATCCTGCTTCTTTTAATACAGAAGCTAAAAAAGAGGCGGTACTTCCCTTTCCGTTTGTGCCCGCAACATGGATATATTTTCCCTTTTTATGAGGATTATCTAACACTTCCAACAAAGCGAAAGTATTATGTAAATCTTTCTTGTAAGCTGAACCTCCTACCCTTTGAAACATGGGCAGTTGTTCAAATAAAAAAGCTTCCGCTTCTTGATAATTCATTTTATAAAGATTGTAAAAATTAATTTGAGCGTATTAAAAAAGTAATGGTTCCTTTAGATTGAGTTGCAGTTTTTCCTCCTGACGTCCTGCTAAAAGATAATTTAGCCACTTCATCTTGATAAATCTTTACTACTTCTTGAGAAACTGTAGTTTCAATTGCTCTAACTGAAATTACTTCACCATTACTATCTACTCTAATTTCAAAAACAATTTTGCCGCTTTGTTGTGTGCGGTCGTCAGGCCTTGGTGGGGAGTCCCATTTCCAACCAGACATATCCAATTTACTACCACTTCCACCGCCTTGAGGTCCCATCATGGCATCAGCATCCACTTCACCTTCAGGATCGCCTTGGTCTCCGCTATCATCCTTCGTCTCTCCTTGCGAATCACTTTTTCCAGGAAAAAGGGCGTTAGGATCTGCTTTAGGTTTTTCTTTCTTTTCTTGTTCTTCTTCTTTTTCAGATGTTTCTGTAGCAGTTTTTTTAGGGGTATCATCCACTTTAACAGGAGATTCTGCATCTGTCACTACTTCATCGACTGCCTCTTCAGAAACTTCAGCCACATCTTCCACTATTTCATCTGTTTCAGCTTCAGTTGGTTCCTGAATTTCTTCTTCTACCACTTCGTCAACCTCTTCTTCAGGAGTTTCTTCTACTTCTTCCGATTCTTCGCCTGCCACAGGCTCATTACCTGAACCACTATTGTCCATTCCAATATTTAATTCAATTCCGTATTCTGGATTTGGTGGAAAGGGTTCTTTCCAAGCGGTTACCCATAGGAATAGCAGGAGCAACAAAATATGAAGCCCAACAGAAACGGATATTCCAATTACCCGATTTTTCTTTTCCCTATGTGAATAATCATTCATTTGGCTTTGCTGCAATCGAAACTTTTGCTTTTAAAGACGAAGCTATACCAGCAACTCTTACTAAATGTTCGGTTGGAACACTCTTGTCAATATGTAAAACCACTACACCTTCGTCAGCATTTCTTAACTCACGTTTAATGGCAGTTTCTAAATCTGAAACTGCTACCCTTTTGTCATTAACGAAATAGAGCATTTCTTTGGTTATAGTAACACTCACTTTTTGCATCACTATATTAGTAGATTTGCTAGAAGGTAAATTAACAGGTAATCCTGAGGGGGTAATAAATGAAGAGGTCAGCATAAAGAATATCAATAATAGAAATATAATATCCGTCATGGATGACATACTGAAAGCAGGATCAACATTATGTCTGGATTTCAATGACATAGCAGCTTATTTAGATTCTTGAAGTAAATCAATAAACTCAACAGAGGTATATTCCATTTTGTGAATCACCTTCTGAACTTGCGTTACTAAATAATTATAGCCTAAGTAAGCAATAATACCTACTGATAAACCAACAGCAGTAGTAATCATCGCTTCGTAAATTCCTTCTGAAAGCAATTTTGGACTAACTGATCCTTCTTCTTGTGCAATTGCAATAAAGGCTTGAATCATTCCAGTTACTGTTCCTAAGAAACCAATCATTGGAGCAGCACCAGATATGGTGGCTAATAAAGATAAATTCTTTTCTAAGCGGTAAATTTCAATCTTTCCAACATTTTCAATTGAAACTTCAATGTTTTTAAGTGGGCTCCCAATTCTTGAAACGCCCTTTTCCAACATTTTAGCTATTGGCGTTTCATTTTGAGAACAAATCATTTTCGCTTGATCAATTTTACCTTCAGAGACTAAAGATTTTACCTGATTTAATAAACCAGAAGGTGTTTTGGAGGATTTTTTAATTGTTAGAACTCGCTCTACAAAAATAGCAATTGCAGCAGCTGATAATAACAAAAGGGGAATCATAACATATCCCCCTTTTAAAAGTAAGTCGAACAAATTAACGCTACTGTCCGAAGCGTTTACCATTGCAGAATCTGCAACAGTAGTAACTTGTAATAGTGTCATATTTTAAATATCAATATTTCAGTGGCCAAGGTTGTTCTTTGTATTGTCCTGATAATTCTGTAGCTCTAGTGCTTGCACTTGCAAAGTTTTCCGTCTCTTCAATGGCTACTCTAGTGAATTTACTTTTCCCAAAAGGTGGGATTATAAAAGCATTAGTTCCGTCCACTATAAGTTTCTCAGCATAGTCTTTTGCTAAATCATCATCAAAAAAACTACCAACAACAACATATGAACGTCCTGTTCTTGAATTTAGTGTATTCACAACTCCAACAGCTGGCTCTTCTGGTTCAATTACCTCTGGCTCCGGCTCTACTGGTTTTTCTACCACATAAGAAGTTGTATCCTTAACTGGCTTTTTAGCAACAGGCTCTTTTTCAGGCTCTCTTAAGAAGAAAAAATAAACTAGAGCACACGCAATTATGATAATTATAGATAAAGTAATGATAATCGGTGCTGCAGATTGTTTTTTTGGAGGACTGTAGGTTGAAATTGGTTGTTCTTCCAATTCATCCTCATCATCATCTCCAAAAGGATTTGGATCATATTCTTCATCTGTATTTGAAGCAAAAGGATCCTCTGATGTTTCTGAAGTATCAAATGAAGATTCCTCTTCAGCATCTTCTGTTAATGCGGAGTCATTTTCTTCTTCCGAGTCAGAAGAATCAAAATCCTCATCTAAATCAGGAAGTCCGAAATCTTCGTCATCTTGTTCAGGCTCATTATGTAAGTTTTCGTCCTTATACTCTTCGTCTTTTTTGTCCTTTTTGGCCATATTCTGGTAATTTAAGGTTTACTCTAGCTTAAAAGTATTAAAAAATTATAATACTTTATCAATAAACTATTATTTTTCAATAAAATCAATACTCAATTATAGGTAGATTTAACTATAAGAATCAAATATAATGGCAATTATTGATATTAAAAACATTAAAACGAATATGTGAATCCACCTAAAACTTGAAAACCACGGTTAGGATAACCCAAATAATACTCGTATTTATTGGCAATCAGGTTATTAGCATGTAAGAAAATCTGACTCCTATGGCTTAGCTGATAACCTAATTTTATTCCTAAATCATAGATTGGTGGTATTGACTCTCCAAGATTATAAGAAAAATTAAATCGGTCTTCAATAATGTTGTTTGAAATATTCATTCTTCCGAGCATAATTGCACTCAATCCTATTTTAATCTTATCTGCTACCCAATAATCAGAGTTAAATTTTAATTGGAAATTAGGACGAAATGGCATTAGTTGACCCTCTCCCACATTATAGTAAAAATAATCACCTCTAAGATTCACTTTCAACTTATTAATAGAGCTTACTATTGAAGCATAAACATTTGCTTCTGTATTGTTTTGATTAAAATATTTAGGCCTATATCGAATCTCGCCTTGATTATCGTTATATACTGCCTCATAGCCGAAATTGTGACGAACCGAAGATAGACTAAAACCAGCTTCGTACCCGAAGAAATTACTAACTGCCCCTCTTAATCCACCATAAAACATGAAAGGCATTAAGGTATTATACACACTTATAGTGTTATCTAAATAAGGATTTTCCATAAGCAAATCTTTATATCTATTAGCTCTGACATCTCCTTTTAATCCTCCAAAAACACTCAATTTATCAAAAGGACTGTAGACTATATTCAAGTCTGGAAAAACGTGAAATTTGTTCATTCCTTCCAAGGTGTCATTCTCTTGAACCATATTTAATCCCAAGCCGATTCTGAGATCCTTCTTTATAAACCTCACTCCTGGCTTGAACCTAAGCAAATTTCTATTCCAAGCAGAATCTAACTCATTAAAATTCAACTTACTTAGGTATCCATCAGAATTAAAGTAAACTGAAAACTCATCGTTTATATCAAATTCATTTTCAATATTGTAATCAAAAGAAAACTCACTATTGTTAATATTTGTAAATAATTGATAAATATCCGTATCTACAGTGTAATGATAACGGCTGGTTTCATTTTGGTCTTTTAATGAAATACTTGCACCAACGGTTTGAAACGTTCTTTGTAAAGAGTCTCGATCAACTTCAGAATAAATAGCAGTATCATATCCATAGAGGTAATTATTATGTCTTTCATAAAAAGCTTCTGCATTTAAAACTGCTTTCTGAAAAATCATTTTACCATAAGGATTTACTCTTTGATATCCTGAACCAGAATTTCTCTTGTCAACTGCCCCATTGGCAAAGCTTTGATGAAAAACATTTAATCCGTAACTCTTATCCTTACTTCTTTTACTCGCAAAATTTCCTTCTAAATAGGAAGCACCATAATTTCCCCCTCCAATTTTGACTTGATTGGCATAAAGCTTTTCCAATTTCTCATCTTGAATAGTGAGCACTCTAATTCTAGGAGCCAAACTGCTAAGATTCGGAATAAACTGCCTTGAATTAAATTCAACATCAAAAACGGACTGATTTAACTTAATTTCAGGTACTTTCTTAAAATCTCTATTCACCTGTGGCAAATCAATTTTACGATCTTTCTCTATAATGACCTGTGAATCTTCTAAATCCCCCTCTTGATCCCAGTTATCCTGCCCAAAAACAGCTATTGGCAAGAAAAAAATGATGATTAAAATATATCTTAGCATATTAATTTTTTGTAGAGTCATTTTCTATTACTTCTTCCATTTCAACCGTTTTTTCGGTACTGTCTTGCTTAATTTCAGCATCCCCTTGCTCTTCTTCTATTAAATCAAGTTTTAATTGAGCTTCGTCTTTAAGCACCTTAGAATCAGCATTTTCAATAATGGAGTTTAAGGTAGCTTTTGCCTGGAAAATCTCTTCCATTGCGTAATAATTATCGGCAATCAGTAAAAATGATTTTCCCAACCAATCTGCATAAGAACCAAAATTTTTATTCAACTCAAATAGAGTATTGATGGATTCTTGATACTCCTTGGAATTATATTGCATAAGCGCAATCATATATTGAGATTCAGCAGCATATTCATCTTTAGCTGCATCCACCGCATTTTGGAAACTTACTTTTGCTTCATTATATTTTCCCTGATTGTAGTTTGCCATCCCTTTATTTAAATAGGCTTCATTGATGGCATTGGCATTCACGGCTGCCTCTTGCAAGATTAAATCAGCATACATGATCATTTTACTGTAATCTGATTTTGCTTTGGCAATTTCCATTAAGCCTGTATAAGCATTGTACTTGTCTTTTTTATTCTCTGCCTGATCAAGCAGTTTGGTGAAATACAAACGTGCTTTGTCAAACTCTTCATTTTCTAATTCTATTTCAGCAATTTTTTGAATAGACCGCTTATTGAAGGAAGTGTTACTATCTTCCACCACCTGATAAAACAATTCCAAAGCTTCATTTAGTTGTTCATTTCTGTAGTAAGAATCTGCTAAATAATATCTAGCATCAGCCGTTAAAGAATGGTCTGGATAATTATCTATATAAGCTTTGAAAGATGAAATAGCCCTATCATATTTCTGATTGAAATAAAGCGATTGAGCAGCATCAAATTCAATTTTGGTAACTTCTCCATCATTAGGATTCGCATTCTTATAAGCCGTTAAATATTGATCCAAATCACCTTCTTTATTCATAATGGAATACAATTCTTGCAAACCGGCTAAAGCTCCGTTTGCCGTGGAATGAGTCAGGTAATTTTTTAAAATTAATGTATAATCATCTTCAGCCCTTTCATATTGCTGCAAATTAAAATAAGCCAAAGCCCTTTTAGAATAAGCATAAGGTCTTAATGGACTTTGTGGTAAGTTTTTCAATAAGTTGGAAAAGCCATTAATGGCGGTTTCATATTGTCCGGATTCAAAAGCCAGCTGAGCTTTCTGGAAAATGGCATTGTCATAATAATTTGAATTGGAGTAATCCTTAATTACCTTATCAAAACTCTGATTTGCAAGCTTATTTTCTCCATTTATGCTATTGACTACTCCTTTCTGGAAATAGGCATAATCAATATAGGAGGTCCTCTCATCGATAGCCTTTTGGTAATTATTAATAGCCAATTTATAATTCTTAGTCACATAATAACAATCAGCCAATCGGATTACAGCATCTTCATAATAGGTTGCTGATTTACCATTTTTTAAATACTCTTTAAAATATTGTAAAGATTTTTCGAATTGCTTGTCATTATAATAAGCATGGGCTAGTCCATAATTCAAATTTGCATACCAGCTATCCGAACTATTGCTATTTCTCATAGACTTTTCATAAGATAAAATAGCCTCTTTAAACTTTTTGCCTGTAGAAAATGATTCTCCCATCCAAAAGTAGGTCTCTCCTAGCAATGATTTATTTTGAGGATAATCCCCTGATTTTTTAAACAGTTGCATCGCACGATAATAATTTGCCTGATTAAAGTACTCAGCGCCTTGGTAGAAAGTCACTTTCTGATAGGCTTCCTTTAATTTGATCGATTTATTATCAATGGATTCCAAAAACTTAATGGCTTTTTCATAAGCATTGGAATTTAGAAAGGCTTCACTTAGCAATTCATTGGCTTGTGTTAAATAACTGCTATTTGGATATTTTTCTATAAAAGAAGAAAGCTCTGAAACGGCACTAGAAGTATTTCCTTCCTTTAAATTTAACTTTGCCAATTGAAAATGACTTTCTTCTGCAATATCCTCATTGAAATTCAAAAGTTTTGCTTGCTCATAAGCATTGGAAGCATATCGATAATTCTCTTGTCTCAAATATAAACCTCCTAAATAATAAGCATTGTACTGTGAAAGTGAGTCTTTGGCAATTCCAACTTCTTCAAAAAGCTTAATGGCCTCTTCATAATCCTTCATTTGATAGGCAACATAGCCCATCCTATAGAGAAGCTCTCTATCCAATTTGCCTTTATTGCCACTTCTATATTCTTCAAAATATTCGTTTGCTTCTTCAAATTTATTCTGCTCAAAGTAGGCATCTGCAATTAGCAATTTTACATTTTGAGCCTCTAGCCTACTTAAGCGAGGTAATAAATCCTCCGCATAATCAATCAGCTTTTGATATTGACCTCTTTGGTAGTAAATATTAGCCATCATATTGGCTGTTGAAAGCTTGTAGGTATCATTTTCAGCGGCTCTTTCTAAATCAATCAGTGCTTCATCAAAATCCTTTTGCTCGAAGTAGATATAACCTGCATAATAATTTGCGGCTGATTGATATTGATTATCGCGTCTCTTTAATCTGTTGAAATATGGTAAAGCTTCCTCAAAGGCCTTTCTACTAAAATAAGCATAAGCAATTTTGAACTGATAGTCGGTTCTATCCTCTACTCGAAGCTTTTCTCCATCAGTTTTTTCATAATATTGAATTGACTTAGCATAATTTTTCTCCCTGAAATAGAAGTTCCCTAATTCGAAATAGGCTTCCGAAGCTTTAGGATGTGTAGGATGAGCCTCTACAAAAGATTTAACTTTTTTTTCTCCATCCGAATGATATAAATAAATGGATATGAGGGCATTATAATATTCAGCATTTTCCGCCTTTAATCGCTCTTTATCTTTATGATTTTGATAATCCTCAAATTTGTTTTGTGCAGCTGTGTATTGTTTTTGCTCAAAATATTCCACTCCATTTTGATAAATCTCATCAGCTTGAGTATTTACAAAAGCATATTGGCTCATTAAGGAAAAGGGAAACAAGATAATGAGTCCTAGAATTAGAATCTTTTTATTCATTCTTATGGTGATAAGTCTTGTAAATTTATTTTTCAAAAATCACTTAGTAGTAATTATTTTGTTCAACGCCATTTCAGCTAAATAACTGAATAATCAATCAAATATTTTTTCAGTGCATCAATTTGTATACCAATTCTTTCATCAGTTGAGCTTCTCCAATATTGGCGTTCACTCCTTTGAACATTAAATCAGCTTGGAAAATATGCGCGAGATTCTGAATGGTTTTATTCACATTAAATCTTCTGCTTGCGGCTAAATAATCTTTAGCGAAAAAGGGAATCACGCCCGCTGCAGAAGCCACTCCTCTTTCACTTTTATCTGGTGAATGGTGAATGAGTAATAATTTAGCAAAGAATGCATGAAGAAAAGCAATGTTCACAACTGCTGGGTGGTTTTTAGGATCAGAAGCAAAATAATTGATGATTCTATTTGCTCTTAATGCATCCCCTTTTATAATGGCACTCTGCAATTCGAAAATATTAAAATCCTTATTGATACCCACATACTCCTGAATTAAGCCTTCATTGATTTCAACAGGTTCGGAGAAGTTTACTAATACCTTATCGATTTCATTGGAGAGCCTCTCTAGATTATTGCCGATATATTCTGTTAGGAGTAAAAGAGCCTGTCTATTAATATTATGCCCTTTTGACTTTACATAGTTTTGAATCCAATCGGGTACTTTATTTTCATAAATCTTATTGGACTCTAGTAAAACAGAAAATTGTTCTAGCGTTTTGACTATTTTTTTACGCTTATCTAGCTTTTTATGCTTATAACAAAAAACTAGGACAGTTGAAGGCTGAGGACTTTTTAAATAATTCTCAAACATGGAAAAGTCAAAATCACCTTGAGTGAATTCTCCTAGGTTTTGAGCTTCCTTTACAATGATCACTTGTCTTTGTCCCATCATGGGAAAAGAACGTGAAGCCGAAACTACTTGATCAAGTCTGACATCTTTTCCGTATAGAATTTGTTGGTTAAAGCCTTTTTCGCTTTCATCTAAGGCATTTTTTTCAATAAAATTACTGATTAAATCTATAAAATAAGGCTCCTCTCCGTGTAGGAAATAAACGGGTGCATAATTGCCGTTTTTAAGGTCTGCCAGTATTTGCTCTGCTGATTTTGCCATAAAATTGAAGTATTGGTGCGAATATAAACTATCCGATTGTCAGTATCAAGTCGCAAGTATCTAGTAGCTAGAATTTCATTAAATCTAGATTGCGGTTTGACGGTTGAAACCGTCTAACCGTTACAAGTACACTGGCATTGATTATTGGTCAGACGCTTAGTACCTAGATTAAGGCTCACCATTTTAACTCGATTTATCTGGTACACATTACTTTTGTGATAAGCGTCAGACCGAGAAAAACTTCGCACTTCGAGCTTCTAAAATCAAAGTCCCCTTTTGGGGGATTTAGGGGGCTTTCATCCTCTCTAAAATCTCATAAACCGCAGGACAAACCTCAGCATTCTTAAAAGTCTTATTCAAGATCTGATGCATTCTTTTGCGATTGGTATGCGGATATTCTCGGCAAGCTGTAGGTCTACTTTTGTAGACTATGCATTTATTGTCATAACCCAAAAACGGGCAGGGCGCTGAATTCAATACATAATCCTTTTCTTCATCTATGTGCAGATAGGTTTCTATAAATTCAGGCACTTTCATTTTCAGTGCTTTGGAAACTCTTTCAATATCAGATTGCTGGAAAATCGGGCTGGTGGTTTTGCAACAATTCGCACAATCCAAACAATCCATCTTCTCAAAAACCTTTGCATCTAACTCATGAAATTCATCATCCAGCTTTTTCTTTTTGCGCAATTTCTGGTAGAAGACCTTATTCTGAGCAACATAGTCTTTGCTGTTTTCTTTCCAGTTTTGATATAATTCGGTGCTCATGTTTGAAGATTTAAAATGTTGGGGAAAACACCCAATTCCCCGCGTTGGGCAGAGCAAATGGGTTTTTATGCCATGTTATTCTTATTTATCGGTTTTGGTATAAATCAATTGATACTTTAAATCAATCAACTTTTCTTCATGTCTTAGCAGTTTAAAGCTAAAGGGTTCGTGTCTGTGTCTTGAGTCAATAGGGAAATCATTATCAAATTCCCCTCTAATAGTTTGAACTATGATTGTGTCTGCATCAATCTTATAAGTTCCGAAAATCTTCTCATCAGTTTCACAGTCGTAAATCGTTATGGAATCTGTCTGAAATGATAAATAACTGGAACAATCATAATCGTTATCTAAATGCCACTTTGTATTTACTATCTTTTGCGCTGAGACCTGGTAAGAAGTGAAGGATAATAGTATTAAAATGCCGATTTTTAAAATAGAAATCCTTTTCATCTAAAAAAAGCTTAACAGATAAATAAATCACACCAAATAAATCCCATCTTCCTTAATCTGGATTTTCTTTACTTTATATAAATGCCCTATTTGTCTTTTGAATTCCTTTTTGCTAAGCCCAAAAACATCATAGATTTCATCTGGTTTGGATTTGTCATGATAAGGCATAAAACCATTATGGTCTCTTAATAACTCTAAGATTTCCTTTTGCTTTTCTTCCTTTTCAATTTTCCATTGCACATCCATTTTGCCATCAGCTCTTATGGATTTTATTTTTCCTTTCCCCTCCATTCCAATGTCTAGCGGATCAAAAACGGTATTTTCATATACCAAGCCTTTGTATTTTTGGTTGATGACTACCTCATAGCCTAAATCTGTGATTCTGTAAATCAACAAATCTACTTCTTGTCCTTCTTTCAAATCTCCTGAACCTGTTTCCAAAAAGGATTCAATATGCATGGAAGCTACTATCCTTTCTGTTTTAGGATCTAAAGTAACATACGCCACGATTAAATCCCCTACTTCCAATTCATCGGTTTGCTCTGAAAATGGGATCAAAAGATCCTTTTCTAGTCCCCAGTCCACAAAAGCACCGACTTCAGTTATTTGCATTACTTCAAACAATCTAGCTTGATGTAATTCGGCTAAGGGTTTTAAAGTAGTGGCTATCGGACGCTGAGCAGAATCCTTGTAGATAAAAACATCAATCTCATCCTCTATTTTGGTATTCTGCGGGACATATTTATTGGGTAATAATACATCCTCTTCCCCATCGCTGAGATATAGTCCTTGAGGTGATTCTCTTACTACTTTTAAGGTATTCCATTTTCCTAATGCTAACATGCCTGCAAGTTAAGACGGATTTTTGGCATAATGAATTGTTGGAAGTGGGAAGTAGTGAGTTCGAAGTAAAAAAGTAGGAAGTCAGAAGCTAGAAGTTAGAAGTCCTGGTTCTTGAATCTATTTTCTAATTTTCTATTATTTCCTTCCTAAGCCTTTTATATTTGCAGGCAATATTCAATCATAAGACTTTCAATTACTAATAATATGCAAAAGAATTTTATAGAAGAGCTTCAATGGAGAGGAATGATTCATGATATGATGCCTGGAGTTGAAAAACAATTGGCTAAGGAAATGAGTAGTGCATATGTGGGCATCGATCCTACTGCTGACTCCCTTCATATCGGTCATTTAGTGGGGGTTATGATGCTGAAGCATTTCCAGGATGCAGGACATAAACCCATCGTTTTACTAGGTGGCGCCACTGGAATGATTGGTGATCCTTCTGGGAAATCTCAGGAGCGAAATCTTTTGGATGAAAAAACTTTGCGTCATAATGAAGCTGCTTTAAAAGCACAAATTGAAAACTTTTTGGATTTCAATGCTAAAGGCGAAAATAGTGCCGAATTAGTCAATAATTATGATTGGATGAAGGATTTTAGCTTCCTTGGCTTTATCCGAGATGTTGGAAAGCATATCACTGTCAATTATATGATGGCTAAGGATTCTGTAAAGAAAAGATTGTCATCAGAATCCAGCGAAGGCATGAGTTTCACTGAATTCACTTACCAATTGGTGCAAGGTTATGATTTTCTACATTTATTCAGGGAAAAAAATTGCAAACTGCAAATGGGAGGCTCCGATCAGTGGGGAAATATCACCACAGGAACGGAAATGATCAGAAAAATGGATCAAGGCGAAGCATTTGCCGTAACTTGTCCATTAATTAAAAAGGCCGATGGCTCTAAATTCGGTAAAACTGAATCCGGAAATATTTGGCTTGACCCTAAGAAAACATCTCCCTATAAATTCTATCAATTTTGGCTGAATGCCTCGGATGAAGATATGAGTAATTTCATAAGAATATTCAGTACCAAAGGAAAAGAAGAAATTGAAGCTTTGGAAAAAGAGCATCATGAAGCTCCACATTTGAGAGTTCTACAAAAGGCTTTGGCTGAAGAATTAACTGTTCGGGTTCACTCGCAAGAGGCATTAGATATGGCTTTAAAGGCATCTTCTATCCTATTTGGTAAATCAACCACAGAGGAATTACAAAGCATAGATGAAGATACACTATTAAGTGTTTTTGAAGGTGTTCCTCAAGTTACTATTAGCAAATCTGATTTGGATCAAACGGAAAATGTAACTGATTTCCTTTCTGAATTGACGCAAGAGGTTATTTTCCCATCAAAAGGTGAGGCTAGAAAAATGATCAAAGGTGGCGGTGTCAGCATTAACAAAGAAAAAGTGACGGATGAAAATGCTCCTGCTAAATTTGATTTATTGCAAGGTAAATACATTTTGGCACAAAGAGGTAAGAAGAATTATTATTTGGTGACGGTAGAGTAAAGTGTTGATGTGTTTAGGTTATTAGGTTTTGAGGTGTCTTCTGTGAAAACATAGAAGTTGGAAGATTGAATTGCAAGATTGGAGTGGGGTGATAGTAGTCGTATGTGTGATGATGGGTGTTAGACTTTCTGTGCATTTCTGTGTTTTCTGTGAGACTATAGAAGCTTGAAGTGGGAAGTTTGATTGTAGGATTATGGTTTATGAATGGCGGATAATTAGGTCAGTACCGCAAGTCAGACCTGATATCAGAATGAAATCGAAATTTGTGGCAGGGCTGACTATCGTCTGACCTAAAGTTGCGCTTGAAAAATATTAGGATATATACGTGATTTTTGGAACCATTGAATAATTAACTAAGTTTATATACAAAATGTATATACAATTATGAAAAATATTTCTTTAAGGTTAGATGACGAGATTTTTGAGGATACAGAAATCATGGTAACTAAATTGCAAAAGGCTAGGAATCGCTATATTAATGAAGCCTTAGAGTTTTATAATGAATACCAAAAAAGGGCTTTATTAGCTAAGAAATTGAAAAATGAATCTGAAATAGTCAGACAGAACTCTATGGAAATGGTAAAAGAGCTGGAAGATTTGGATGATGAGTATTAAACAATTTGAAATCTGGTTAGCGAACTTAAATCCGCAAAAAGGAACTGAAGCTGGAAAAATGAGACCTGTTTTGATTGTTCAAACGAATTTATTGAATAAAATTGATCATCCATCCACGCTTGTTTTGCCATTAACCACCAATTTATTGGATTCCGAAATTTTAAGGACTAAAATTAAAGCAAAAGAAGTTGAGGGTTTAGAAAAAGACAGTGATGTCATGTTCGGCCAAATTAGAGCTATAGATAATAAAAGGTTTATCAAAAAACTGGGAGTATTCCCTAAGAATAGAATAAAAACGGTTCAGGAGAATTTGAGAATTGTGTTGGATTTATAAATAGGTTGACTGGTTTTCAGGTTGTCGAGTTGGCAAGTTAAATACTCATATGTTTTTCTAGCTATTAATACTTAATACCTAAAACTTATTACTTAAAACTATTAAATGAAAGATATAATCATAATTGGTGGTGGAATAGTAGGCTTAGCTACGGCTTTAAAAATCAAGCAGAAAAATGCTAAGCTTTCTGTGCTTTTATTGGAGAAGGAAGATAAACTAGCGCAACATCAAACGGGGAATAACAGTGGAGTAATCCATTCAGGAGTATATTATAAACCGGGCAGTCTGAAGGCCAAAAATTGCATTGATGGTTATAATCAATTACTTAGATTTTGTAATGAGGAAGGTGTCCCATATGAATTATGCGGTAAAGTAATAGTAGCTACCGATAAAAGTGAACTTCCTACCCTTTCCATGATAGAGGAAAGAGGAGCACAAAATGGTTTACAAAACCTAAAGCGACTCACAAAAGAAGAAGTAAAAGAACACGAACCTTATGTGAATGGAATAGCTGGAATTCATGTTCCGCAAACTGGAATTATTGATTATACAGCTGTTTCTTTAAAATATGCTGAAAAATTTCAGGAATTAGGTGGAGAAATCTCTCTAGGACAAAAAGTAATTAATATTCAGGAGAAAAATGGAATAACGACCGTCACTACAAATAAAGAAAGTTTTGATACAAAATTGGTAATCAATTGCGCAGGTTTATATTCTGATAAAATAGCTAAACTGACCTCAGCGAAATTAGATTTAAAAATCATTCCTTTCCGCGGAGAATACTTCATGATTAAGCCTGAAAAGCAATATTTAATAAAAAATTTAGTCTATCCGGTGCCAGATCCTAATTTCCCCTTTTTAGGTGTACATTTTACCAGAATGATCAACGGAGGAATAGAAGCTGGCCCTAATGCTGTTTTAGCATTTAAAAGGGAAGGTTATCGCAAGTCTTTGTTTAATTTAGTAGAGTTGGGGGAATCCTTAGCATGGCCAGGCTTTCAAAAAGTAGCTGCAAAATACTGGAAAACAGGTTTTGGGGAAATGTACCGCTCGTTTTCTAAATCAGCTTTTACTACAGCCTTACAAAAATTATTACCCGATATTACGCAGGATGATTTAACCCCTGGTGGTGCTGGTGTAAGGGCGCAAGCCTGTGATAGAAATGGAGGATTAATAGATGATTTCCTGATTTTGGAAGAAAGCAATGCGATTAATGTCTGCAATGCTCCTTCCCCAGCAGCTACCTCTTCACTTTCGATAGGAGACCATGTAAGTGATTTGGCTTTAAAGAGGTTTTAAAAAAATTCCATTATGCATTTTCGCTAGTATTTATATTTAATTTAATGTGAGAAACCTATCTTATTCATCACTTTTTAGAGTTATATAAATTTTATTCCTGATTAATTCATTCTTTCATAATTAATGTTGAGGGAACATTTGACAGCCATATGCTATTATTCGATTCAATTAAATTTTGCCAACTATTTATACTAATAAGCATTAAATCCTGACTATTTAAAAAAGTGAGAAAATCTTTATCCACCACGTTACCATTAATCAAATTAATATGATTTGGTGCAATTTGTTCCATCGCCTTAATTTTCTCCTTTAAATCAATATTGTCCTTAATTACATCAACTATATCCAAAATAGTAACTTGAGAATTGGAATTGCTAATAAATTTTTGAACATAATTTATTAGAAAAGAATCTTGTTCTAAAAAAATGGGGATAATAACACTTGAAGGATTCTGGAAATTTTTATTAAGAAATAATCCTGTTGGGACTTTACTTTTATTCAAGATATTGAGTGTTTTCCCCTCAAAAGACGAGCTTGATATCATGCCCTCTTTACCCGTTACTTGATTAATTAAATTCTTTGGATTTATAATTTTTGAGGTAAAGCCTAAAATATTACCTAGAAGACTGCCATTGAAAATTGATTGTCCGATACCAACCAACAATAAATCAAAATCACCCTTATTGGCGATTTCTGATATATCGGAATCTATATTTGAAGAGGCTTTGAAAACTGTGGAAATTTCTTGATTTAAACTTTCGGATTCTGTTAAAATAGGTCGAAAACTTTCATTTTCATATTCCTCTGCATTAAAATGGTGCAGTTCGTTTGTTGGTGTTAAGTGTAATGCTGTAATATCGGCATTTCCATTATTTCTTTTAATCATACTATTTGCAAGTCTTAGCAAGGATTTTCCACTTTCTGGATTTCCAAATGAAACCAAAACTTTATACTTACTTATTCTGCTTATTTCTTTAGGCACATTTTCTTGCTTTGATTTAAACAAGTAATTTAACAAATCCATAGCAGGCCCTGTCATTAGCGTAGTTACCAATGCCATAATCACAGCCATGGCAAAAATTTCAGGTGATAGCACGCCTAAATCATATCCAATATTCAAAACTACCAATTCCATTAATCCTCTAGTGTTCATTAAGGCTCCAATTGTAAGACTATCTTTCCAATTTTGACCCATAAACTTTGCTGCAATGGCACTGCCAAGAAATTTACCAACTACTGCTACTAAAATAATTAATCCCGTTACTTTCCATAAATAAGGGTCGTTTAAAAGACCTATTTCAGTTCGCAAACCAGTGAAAACAAAGAATAAAGGAAGAAGGAGCACTAGTGCCACATCTTCTACCTTTTCTATAAAAATATTTCTGAACTTAACATTTTCAGGCATAATTGCACCAGCCATAAATGCTCCAAAAAGAGCGTGTATTCCAATCACCTCTGTGGCGTATGAAGACAGAATTAAAGTCAAAAAGAAAATGGCTACAATAGGTTTACTCAATCTTTCATTGGTGTTGTACAAATTCCCTATTCTTGATAAAAAAGGCTTTACTACTTTAAGCACAATCAAAACATATATAATTGCTAACCCCATTATATATAATGAACTGATAAATGAACCTGCTTTTACAATAGCAATAACTGCTGCTAATAAACACCATGCAGTAATGTCATCAGCAGCTGCACATGTAATGACAATAGTTCCAAGCCTTGTTTTTTGAAGCCCCCTTTCCTGTACTATTCTGGCAAGTACAGGAAATGCTGTAATACTCATTGCAATCCCCATAAATAAACCAAAGGATAAAAATTCTACTCCCGAAGGTGCAAATGAATCATAAATAAAGTAGGCTAAGCCCATACCTAAAGCGAAAGGAATAATAATACTGGCATGGCTAATCACAACTGCATCATGTGCTTTATTTTTAAGCACTTTAAGGTCGAGCTCCATTCCTATCACATACATAAAGAGTATAAGACCTATTTGACTTAAAAATTGTAAATTCCCTAATGACTCAGTAGGAAATATAGCTGCTGTAAATTCAGGGAAATATAAACCAATTAAAGAGGGGCCTAAGGCTATACCGGCAATAATTTCACCTATTACTGATGGCTGTCCAATTTTCTTACATATCCAGCCAAATAACCTTGCTACAAGTATGATGATAACAATTTGAGCTAAAAGAATTGCCAAAGGATGCTCTAAATTATAGATGAGAGAATCTAAAAATTCTTCCCATTGTGTTCTACCCGTTTCCGGAATAATTATGTTTCTACCAACTTCTAATTTTTTACCTTGCAATGAAATCCAATACATTAAGGCAGTAAAACCTCCAATTATGCCAACATAAAACACGCTACTTTTTATATTTCTCATATTTCAACTATTTACTATTCATTTATTACCATCATAATACTAAATCCATTTCCAAACCTCATACCTGGGTGATATTCGGAAATATAAAATTTGTGCCGAGTGATGTTGCGCATATCAGTTGTTACTTAAATTCTTGTTACTTCTAGAACAGCATCCCCGGACTTAATATTTTCTTTTTACTCCACTAATAAATAAAGTTATGTTTAATTCTAAACTTTCAGACTGTGCAAAAATGGTAAAGAAAAGACGATGAAATTTTGAAAATGAATTAAAAGGAAAGTGAAATGTAACAAGACAAGAATAAAATGTAATAAAAAACTCTGGCAGTTGTCTAGGGTGCTTTATTTGCTGTAAATTCTACATCAGGGCAATTTGAACAGGTCGATGTTTCTAATTTTCCTATTAATCTGTTTGGTGAATTAGGTTCAAGTCTTAAAATTAATCTCACTTCAGTTTGTGCTCCACAAAGCTTGCCGATAGTAGAAGTATTCACTATTTGCCTCGCATTAATGATTTTTCTATTTAAAGAGGATTGCCAAGTAGTATTCCGCTCATTATTAAATCTGACTAGATAGTTATTCTTATGTTTAATAATTTGGAATCTGGCAATTGAATCATCATCAAGCTCAAGAGATATACAGCTTCTGCTTATCGCAGAATATGAATCTTCATTCAACGTCCACTCACCCAAGAAATCAGGCGATTGATTTTTATGCCTTGTTTCTAAGTTACATCCCTGACTAACTATAAGTAAAATAAATAACCCGCTAATGATACTTTTCATATTACAATACTTTATGGTGAACTAACTTTGACTAAGCTGCTATAAGCACCAACCGTTCCATTATTACATACTATTTACTCCGTTTGAATAAATATTAATGGTAGAAAATGACAACATGAATAAAATATTTCTTAAGTAAATTAGAGGATTATTTTAAGAATTTCATCGGGAATGAATTAAAGACTGTGAATTATGTAACAAGACTGAACAATATTGTAACATACTTTATTAATTGTTTTTCTCCTTCCTAATCACTTAAAATAGTTTCAAAACGGGAAAAAATAAGGAATTATAAGTGATGCAGCTATCCAAATAATAATGTTTAGAGGGGTTCCTACTTTGAGGAAATCGTTAAATTTATAGTTACCCGGAGAATAAACCATCGTATTAGTCGGGTAACTGACAGGTGTCATAAAAGTAAGTGAACAAGCAAACATTACTGCTATTAAAAATGGCTTTTCACTTATTTGCATAGCGTCCGAAAGGCTTAACACAATGGGAGCCATTAATGCAGCAGTTGCTTTGCTGGACAAAACATTGGTTGACAGAAAAGTAATTAGAAAAATTAAACTTAAAGTTATTCTTGGGTCAAACTCACCCAGATTTTCAAATGCAAATTCTGAAATAATCTTTGCACCTCCGGTTTTTTCTAGGGCAGTACCCATTGAAAGTACTCCTGCCAACATAAAAATAACTTTCCACTCAATAGCTTCATAAGCTTCCTTTGGCTTAATGGTTCTGGTAGTAACCAGCAATAAACAACCAATCATACTACTGATTAAGATAGAGGTAATGTCTAATGCAGCAGCAGTCACCACTGCAAAAGCAATTAATAAAGCAGGTATGGCTTTTTTATAATTGATGCCCATTTCTTTGTATGCAGAAAGTATGATGATTAATTTAGATTTTTCCAATTGGTTAATTTCCTCTTCACTTGCATAAATTATCAGTAAATCACCATCCATAAGCGTTACATCTGAAATGTTTTCTTTCACAGTTTCGTCTCTGTGGCGAACAGCTAAAACAGAGCAATTATAAATATTTCTAAAATTGACTTTTTTCAAGGTGTTTCCACTTAAAGATGAACCGATTGGGATTAGGGTTTCATAAAGCTTTCTATAGGTATTTTCCTCATTATCAATTTGTTTATCCCCCGAAATAGCATAGGTAGATTCTGCTTTCAATTCGTTTAATTTTTTTGGGCTAATTACAATTTTCAGGATATCTTCCTCCAATAAAAGAGTGTTTCGATCAAAAACAGAAATAACATTTCCATTTCGAATTATAGTTACAATAGTTGCGGAATAAATCTGTGAAATATCAGATTTCATAATTGATTTGTTGATATCTTTATTCCCTTGTTTTAATACTATTTCAGCGGTATATTCTTCGATATTATTTGCTTTCTCATTATCATTTTGTCTTTTGGGGAGTAACAATGGGGCAACGATAAAGAGATATAAAAAACCAATCCCTAGTAAACACAAAGCCACTAAAGAAAAATCAAACATGCCAAATGCTTCATATCCATTTTTTTCGGAAATACTACTAACCAATATATTGGTAGAAGTGCCAATTAATGTACAAGTCCCTCCAAATAATGCAGCAAACGATATAGGAATTAATAGTTTAGATGGCGCAATTTCCGCCTCTCTACAAACAGACAATGCCATAGGAATTAAAATTGCAACAACTGCAGCATCATTTACAAAGGCAGAAAATAGCGCTGAAATAAAACAAAATACTATTAAGGCAATGCTATAATGTATTTTAGCCACTTTTACTATTTTGGAGCTCAATCCATCAATTAAACCAGATTTAAAAACGGCTGAACTGACCACAAACATACATCCCAGTGTAATAGTAGCTGGGTGATTGAAGCCAGAAAATCCTTCCTCTGGATTTAAAACACCGGAAACAATGAATAATGCCATAATTAAAATAGACGTGGTATCAATACTAAAATAGTCTTTAACAAAAAGGAAAATTCCTATACTGATAATGGCAATAGTGATGTATAATTCCATAAGATATAATTCAAAACAAAGTAAAACTAACAATTTTGTACATGAATAAATTTACCATTTTGGTATAAGAAGGATATATGCAACAAGCAGGAAAAAAATTGTAACAAACTAATTACTCATCTTATTCATAAATGCAATTCTGTAACTTTCGCTTAATGTAAGTATTATTTTTTTTCCTTTGGTATCTGTTAAGTTGGTGGTTATTTCATCATATGAAAAAACATCCACAGCTAATAATGAAATAAGTTCTTTCTTATTAATACGACCGAAATAAGAGGTAGGCAATAACTTGGAAAGCTTATCAAACGTAATGTTTTTCAAAACATACTCATCACCAGAAAATAAATATAAAATTTTATCCCTACTGTCGATTTCAGATGTTTTAATGTAGGCAATCTTATCAAAAAAAAGTATAGCTTTCCCTTTGTTGGTATTTAATTGTATAAAGTTATGATTACTCTGTGATTTTAGGCTAGTAATATGAATTTTAACTTTATCAATTGCTTGTTTTAAACGGTCAATTTTAATTGGTTTCCTTATATAATCTACAGCATTAAGGTCAAATGCTTCCACTGCGTACTCTTTATATGCAGTAGCAAAAATCAAAGGTTTACCTTTTAACAAATTTGCAACTTGTAATCCATTCATTTCTGGCATTTCTATATCCAAAATGCAAAAATCAAAATCCAGTTTAGGTACCTCATTTATAAATTTTATCGGACTATTAAATACCTTTACTACCTCTAAATCTGGGAGTTGTTGACATAGCATTTTAAGATAAGTTAGTCCTTTCAACTCATCATCCAAGAGCAAACATTTTAGCTTTATGTTCAAGTAAATTTATTTTTAAATGTGCAACATATACATCTCCTTCCACAAATCGGTCTAATTTATAATTCTCTTCGTAAATGATTTTTAATCGCTGGTCTAAACTTTTTGCTCCTATACCACTTTTTTCCTTTTCCATCGGAGTTTTAGTTGATATTTTATTAGCCACAGTTAAATAAAAGACATGTTCCTTTAATTCAATACTTACTGATATAAATGCGTCCGAACTTTGGAGGTCAGCATGCTTGAAAGCATTCTCAATTAAATCTATGGAAATAAGCGGAGCCATTAAACGCTGTTCCAATAAAGCTTCTGAAGCTGAAATATTCGATTTAACTTTTAATTCAAATAAAGGACTTACCTTTATTTTATTTATTTCAATTAAATTTAATGCAAAGTCGATTTCTTCCTTAGGTGTTACAAATTTGTTTCTGCTTTCATATAATATATAATCTAAAACATTTGCGAGTTTATCTAAGGCAAAATAAGTTTGATAGGCATGAGATTGTACTGAATTGAGGATGTTTTTAAATAAGTGAGGACTGAGTTTTGATTCAATAGATTGTAACTGGAATTGATTTATTTTACCTTCCAGCTGACTGAATTTTTCGTTTGCTGATCTTAATTTTCGCTGTGACTTATCTAGCTTTACAACTAAAAAAATAAGAATAGATAGAAATATTAATACTAACCCTAAACTAAGAAGTAGTAATTTATCAGTAAATATTTCAGTTGTAAGTGACATATTAAAATAAAATTATGGCATAATCGCAAATTAAACAAGATCAACCCATCTAATTAATTGTTGCAATCAATGCGATAAAGTCATTACTAATGTTTATGTCCTTTACCACATTTCAGATGATGCCTATAGTCCTTTACCCCAATAATAAATGTTAAAATACCAATTACTGCCCAAATAAATGCTAAATATGGATTATGGAGTAGATTATAAAGCAAATTGTCCGGATGATTCGTACTAGTCTCGGTAGAATAGGCAAAAAGCATTATGGATTGAAGGAACTGTACAACATGGAGCATTCCATGAATAAAGTTAAGCAGTCCCACCGACATAAGGACGATTGCACTTTTATTAATTTTATGAGAAACACCATGTTTCCCTAAATTATTCTCACTTAGCTTACTTTCGTTTAAAAATTTTGGCAATTGTTTTTCCAATTTCATCAAGTTTTTCTAAAGGTTCTATAAATGTTGGGTTTTTTAAATCGATTTTTGAAGTATCTGTAACTCCTGCCTGAACGGGATAAATCAATATATAACTCGTATTTTTAAAATATTTATTCAAATAGGAAGGAATTTTATCCATCTTATTTAAGTATGAAGGTTTATCTTTTCTACTTAAAACAATTATCAAATTATCATTTTGTTGAAAGTCTCGTGCTAGAATTAAAAAATCCTCCCAATTGTTGAATTCATTAAATTCACATTCTATTGGATGTTTTGATTGTATTTCTTGAATAATTTTCAAAGCCTCCACTGTTGCATAAAAAATTAATTTTGAGCCTGAATTTCTAGCAATATTCCAAACTTTTATAATCCAAAATGGGAAGCCTATTTCTTTTTCAGCATTTTTAGGAACTATAATAATATGTCTTTTAATAGTTGCAAAAGGTTGTGCAGGCTTATAAATAAATGTGGTGGTACTACATTTAGTTAGGATTCCTTGTGTGAGATTACCTAAAAATGAGTCGGAAATACCTTTTTTAACATGCAAACCAAGAATTATATCGGTAATATCATGTTCTTTGGCTACGCTAGTTATACCATTGACAATATTTAAATCATAGCGTAGTAACTCTTGTAAATGGTTGTCAGTTGAAGAGGCAATCACTGCCGCTTTCTGTAATATTTTTTTAGCATTTTTATCGGCTGCACTATCCTCTGAATTGTTGTCTACTATACTCAAAGCATATAATCCTTCTTTATTTTTTTTAGATTTTATGGTTACTCCTAAATTGATGAGTTCATCTGTTGTATCAAAATTACTTACCGGAATAAGAATTCTTTCTTTGTTCAATTCGTCATCAATTGGATTATCACTACTTTCCAAAATGGCAATATTCTTAGCACCTTTTTGAGCCACGAACGAGGCAATAGTACATGTAAAAAGAATCATTAATATTGTGCCATTTAGAATGCTTTCACTTAAAAGCCTTATTGGTTCTCCATTCTCAGATTCTCCGATAATAATATTATAACCAACCAGTACTGCAGCTAATGTAGCCGCTGCTTGCGCATTACTTAAACCAAATATTAACCTTCGCTCATCAACTGAAAATTTGAAGGTTTTTTGTGTTAACCATGCTGCCAAAAACTTAGCGATTGAGGCAGTAATTATCATTACTAAGGCTACTTTTATTGTAGCAAAATCTGTAAAAAACACACTGAAATCAATCAGCATACCTACACCAATTAGAAAAAATGGAATGAAAATAGCATTTCCAACAAATTCGATTCGGTTCATCAATGGTGAAGTTTGCGGAATTAGTCTATTTAATGCCAATCCTGTTAAAAACGCTCCAATTATGGCCTCAATTCCTGCCATCTCGGCTAAAACAGCCCCCAAATAAACCATTACCAACACAAAAATATATTGAGATACATTATCATCGAACCTTTTCAAAAACCATCGACCAATAAGTGGAAATACAAATACTACAATCAATGCGAATGCGACTATAGATATAGTAAGCCTTGTCCAAAACTCAGCATTTACTTCACCTGTTGTCATACCAACAATCACTGCTAAAACTAGTAAGGCTAAAGTATCCGTAATCATTGTACCACCTACCGTAATATTTACCGCTTTATTTTTGGCAATTCCCATTTTGCTTATTAAAGGATAGGCTATTAAGGTATGAGAGGCAAACATACTTGCCAACAGAACTGAGGTAGGTAGGGAAAAGTCTAAAAGATAAACCCCGGCAAGTGTCCCCAATACCATTGGAATCAGGAAAGTATATAAACCGAAAATAAAACTTTTATTCCTGTTTTTCTTAAAATCAACTAAATCAATCTCCAAACCTGCTAAAAACATGATATAGAGTAATCCTGCAGTTCCTGATAGTATAATACTACTATCCCTTTCCATTAAATTGATTCCATTTGGACCGATTACTGCCCCAGCTATAATTAAACCTAATAAATGAGGAATTTTAATTTTATTCAAAATGATAGGGGCAAATAAAATAATTACCAATATCAAAAGGAATTTTAAGATGGGATCGGTAAGTGGAAAAGAGATGTCAAATATATTTAAGAGTATCATTCATGAAACATTTTAAAACCTAAATCACAAAATAGTAACTCTTTACACATTTTGAGAACAAATAGATATGTAGTAAATCTTTAAAACAGACCTACTTTAATTGTGTTTTATTTTTTTTGTAAAATCAAAATTAACAAAAATCAAATGATTAATATATTTAAGAGAAGTTAAAATCCTAATTAATTAAATACATGGGTATTACGTCCTTCTTTATTTTTAAGTATACAATTAAATAAAGAATCTAAAAGCCACGTATTTCTGAAGGTAATTTACACTTTCTTGATTTTAGAAGAAAGCAATGCTATAAATGTCTGCAATGCTCCTTCACCAACTGCAACCTCTTCACTTTCAATAGGCGATCATGTGAGTGATTTGGTTTTGAAGCGGTTTTAAGATATCTTCATTTACGACCTTGAACGAGATTGATATCATGTTTAATGAGAGAAATCTAGCATTTTCCTATATTGCAATATGACCGAAGATATTATTTCATATTTCCAGGATTATTGGCAACTAAGCCCTGAACTTCAATATAAAATTTTTTATACTATAGTTGCAGTGCTTGCCTTAATACTTTTGAAAATAATTTCACTAAAGATTGTTTTTAAAAGATTCCAGGAGGCAAAAGAGCGGTATTTCTGGAAAAATAGTGTTAATAATACTTATTACTTCCTATTACTCATTTTTCTATTCAATATTTGGGTAGAGCAAGTGGAATCCTTGGCGACCTTTGTTGGTTTGGTGGGTGCTGGTTTGGTCATTGCTTTACAAGCCCCAGTGATGAACATAGCTGGATGGTTGTTTATCATCATTAGAAAACCTTTTGACGTAGGAGATAGAATAGAAATTAATGGTATAGCAGGAGATGTTATTGATATTCGTTTTTTTCAATTTACCATCAATGAGATAGGAAATTGGGTAGCTGCCGACCAAAGTACTGGAAGAATTATACATATTCCAAATGGGGAGGTTTTCAGATCATCACAAGCCAACTACGATCAAGGTTTTAGTCATGTTTGGGATGAAATAAGCCTAAGAGTTACATTTGACAGCGATTGGAAAAAAGCAAAACAACTATGTGAAAAAATAGTCAATGAACATGCAGAAGAACTTTCCTTTTCAGCCAAAAGGAAGTTATTGGAAGCTTCCAAAAAGTTTATGATTTTCTACAGTAACCTCACGCCTTTTGTTTACACATCGGTAGAAGATTATGGGATTAAACTGACCATGAGGTATTTAACCTTGCCTAAAAAAAGAAGAGTTGCACAACACGAAATATGGGAAGATATATTAGAAACTTTTCAAAAACATCCTGATATTCATTATGCTTATCCTTCTCAGAGAATCTATTTTGACTCTCAAAGTGAATTAGGTAAACATAAAAACCCTGAAAAATAAAAAGCAATAGGTCAGCAAAACTAAAAAGGCGTGGGTATTTTTAGTTTAAATAGAGCCTATTAGGCAATTACGCGAGAGAAACTTGTCCCTATTTGATATTCATTACCAAATAACAAAAATTTGTGATTTTAATTATTAGATTCCATATAATACTTTCTAAGTGGATATAAATTTATATTTTTGCCTAAACACACAACACAAAAAACTATGTCAAATAACTTATTAGCAGGAAAAAAAGGAATTATCACAGGTGCTTTAGATGAGAACTCTATTGCCTGGAAAGTAGCTTTAAAAGCAAAAGAGCAAGGTGCAAAATTTGTTTTGACCAATGCTCCGGTTGCCTTAAGAATGGGCGGAATTCAGGAATTGGCAAAAGAATGTAACACCGAGGTTATTCCAGCTGATGCTACTTCAGTTGATGATATCACTAAATTATATACTGAATCAAAAGAAATATTAGGCGGAAATTTTGATTTCCTTTTACACTCAATAGGCATGAGTCCGAACGTGAGAAAAGGGAAAGCTTATAACGACCTTAACTATGATTGGCTGCAAAAAACCTACGATATATCTGCAGTTTCTTTTCATAAAATGATGCAAACCGCTGACAAAATGGATGTGATGAATGAATATGGTTCTATTTTGGGTTTGTCATACATTGCCGCTCAGCGGACTTATCCATTCTACAACGATATGGCAGATGCTAAAGCTTTGCTAGAGTCCATTGCCAGAAGTTATGGCTACCACTTTGGGAAGCGTAAAAAAGTAAGAGTGAATACTATTTCTCAATCCCCTACTCCTACTACTGCTGGTTCAGGAATTAGTGGATTTGATTCGTTCTACAATTTTGCTGAGAAAATGTCTCCATTAGGGAATGCAACTGCTGAAGAATGTGCAGAATATGTCATTATGATGTTCTCTGATTTTACTAAGAAAGTAACCATGCAGAATTTATTCCATGATGGTGGTTATTCTTTCACAGGGATTTCAGAAGAGCTGATTGAAGAAATGAAATAGAACATTTAAACCATAAACCTTGCGGGTTTACTCTGATTATAAACCCGCAAGGTTTATCTACATAAATAAATGCTGAAATTCCCAAATGCAAAAATCAATTTAGGACTTAATATAATTGCCAAACGACCTGACGGCTATCATGATATTGAATCCTGCTTCTATCCTATCCCGCTAAAAGATGCATTGGAAATCATTCCCTCTGAAAAACTGAAATTTAGCTCCACAGGGATTCCCATTCCGGGAAATCCTGATAATAACCTGGTTTTAAAAGCCTATCATTTGATTCAAGCTGATTATGACATTCCTGCTGTGGAAATTATCCTGCATAAAAACATCCCTATGGGGGCTGGAATGGGTGGTGGCTCTGCGGATGGCACTTTTATGCTGACTTTGCTAAATGAATATTTCAAACTGCAAATTCCAACTGAAAAATTGGAAACTTATGCTTTGCAATTAGGAAGTGATTGTCCATTTTTCATTGATAATAAACCGAAATTGGTAAGTGGTAGAGGTGAGATATTTGAAAGTACTAAGCTTGACCTGTCTGGTTATTATTTAGCATTAGTTTATCCTAATATTCATATCAGTACTGCGGAAGCATATGGTGGAGTAAAACCACAAAAAGCTGCAATTTCTATCAAGGAAATGATTGATAATCATCCTGTAAAGGAATGGAAAGGAAAATTGAAAAATGATTTCGAAGATGGTATTTTTAATAAATACACTAAACTTCGAGAGATAAAAAATTCATTTTATAATGATGGGGCTGTCTATGCTAGTATGACAGGTAGTGGTTCTACTATTTTTGGCTTATTTGATAAATATATAACTAAAAATAAAATCGAAGCGGATCAAATAATTACGCTTTAAAAGAAAAAACCTCGAAAGAAACTTCCGAGGTTTAATATTCAAATGAACAATTAAATAAAATTATTTCATCGATGGTGGTAAAATTACTTTATCAATTACATGAACTACCCCATTTGAAGCATTAATATCAGCTTTGGCGACTTTTGCTCCATTCACAGAAGCTCCTCCTTTTAAACTTATCATCACTTCTTCTCCTTGAACAGTTTTAGCCTTTTGTCCTTCTTTCAAATCAGAAGACATAACCTTTGCTGCGATAACATGGTAAGTTAATACAGCAATTAATTGATCTTTATTTTCTGGTTTCAATAGAGATTCTAAAGTACCTGCAGGAAGGGCTTCAAAGGCCTCATTTGTTGGAGCAAAAACTGTAAAGGGACCATCTCCACTTAAAGTTTCAACTAATCCAGCTGCCTTAACTGCTGTAACTAGCGTTGAAAGTGATTCAGTTCCAGCTGCTAATTCTACTATATTCTTATTTTGTGCTTTCACTGAGAAAGATAACCCAATAATTAATGCACTTAATACAATTGATTTCAATAACTTTTTCATACTGTCGTTTTTTATAGTGAGCCATGGAAACCTTATGTTCTTGATATTGTTTGGTTTATGTTTGATAAATGGTGGTTGCTTGAAGGTTTTCTTGTATTGATCTAAATAGAGACAGATTAAAGGTTAAAATTAAGCCTAGCAAAAATTTAAGGAATGTAGAAAAAAATCTAAAAGTAAAATATCAAATTTTATCAATAAAATTCCATCTTAGGTTTTCAGCCTTACCTTTTCTATTAAATTTTCTTATTTTTCGCTGAACATAATTTAATTCTCGGTATTCGTCCTCAAGTCTTCTTAATTCTATTCTCTGTTCAATTAAGGCTTGACGGTATGATTGAACTCGGTTAACTAATTCACTATTTCTAAGTTCATCATCATTCTCATCTGATATTGAATAAGTATTGAGATAACTTTTATTTCTAACTATTGATTTTTCCACATCCTCTAGTCGTCCTGTAAGATTAATCACCTTATTTTCTTGGTTAAAAGCAAGCGCATTCACACTACTTGTGATGGCTAAAAGTGCACCTGCATAGGGAATGGCTTCATTTGCGATGGTATGGTCTTCAAAAAATGCACCCGTAGCGCTGAAACTACCTAAAAAGAAAGTAGTGAATAGTAGTCCTTTTTTAAGCCTTTGATTTCTTTGTATTCGAGAGTCAAGTTCTCGAATCTGTTTTCTCAAGCCGACTAATACAGCATCAGTAGATCTTTGATATTCAATTAATTGACCATATAATTTTTCCGTATTAACCCCTTCATTTACTGTTACAGTAAAAAACTTACTATCACTAGCACCTTCCGGATCGGTAACTGTAAATAGAACATCAAATTGAACAGCTATGCCATCAGCCTTAACGATATCAAAATCCAATGTATCACTCATTAAAAATAGTCTATCCCCCTCCTGTTGAACATACAACCAGTCTGGTTCATTTTCTAATGAGTATTTCAATTCTGAGAGCGGATGATTGTTATCTTGAATAAAAACCCTTCTTTTAATATCATATCCTTCCCTGACACTTAAATTACTTAGCTTAGTAATAAGCGGAGGATCATTTTTTTCACTTTTTAAAATCGTTATTTCCTTTTCAACAAAATGTTGAGAGTCTTCAGCTTCTTCAGCCTTCAATTTAATTTTGAGAGGGAAAATTGAACTGATATTACTCATTTCCATCGAGCTTAATTTCCATGTGAAAATCCCTTTTTCATCGATGCTTGGAGTACCAACAGTAACTGGAATGTCAACGGAATAAACAACTGGATCATTGTTGGGATCATATACTGAAAAATCAATATCCAATTCTTGATCAGCCGTTATGATATAAGTATCGTTTACATTATTTCTTAACCTGGGGGGCAATTCTTGACCAATAATCTGAAATCGATATTTCCTTCTATTTACTGCATTTGTATTATCTATAGCAATTAAATCTAAGTCGAAATATCTTTTAGCTGCTTGACTTTGACTAGGAGTCCAATTGAGAAGCAGGCGATTTCCTATCACATGAGTTTCTGCTTCGTCAATTGTTGTTAAATCAGTGTTATTATCCCAAATATAGGTTAAAACTACATCATCAGCATTTCTACTATTTCTGGTGGAAGCAATAAATTCGAGATTATAATTTTCTCCTTGTAATATTTTAATAAAAGCTCTGCTATCTAAAGAATCAGGCTCCAACTCAATGGTTGGTAGTGAAGCTTTAGCAATAACCTTAATTAGTGTTTTTGATGTAGAGATAATCTTATCTGTAGAATCTTTCAAATAGAAGAAAGCAGAATGTAGCCCAATATCCTTATCTGTAGTTTCCCAGTAAAACTCACCTTCCTGATCATCAAACTTTGCATCTAAAATATCACTTTTCCATGTAAGTTTAAGATGGGGATTGTCCTCTTTATTATACTTCACTAGAAATATTACGCCATCCTCCACTTTAGTTTCTACCAATTCAGGAGATTCTAAGCTTATGTCTTGTGCAGTAATGCTAAAAGATAGAAAAACAAAAAATATGAATAAAGTACTTATTCTCAATTTCATATAATAATTTATCTGATCACATCGCTTTGCAGTGCTCTCCGTTTCATAATTCTGTTAACCATAGGATAGCAAAGCACTGAAAGCAAAATGATGCTAGTTCCTAAATAAAAACCAAAGCTCATTTTTTCTTCTTCACCAAATATAATGAAAGCTAGAATAATACCATAAATAGGCTCTAGATTCACTGTAAGGTTTACTACAAAAGCGCTTAATACTTTCTGAACTTTAATGGACATTGAAAAGGCTAAGACTGTACAAACTCCAGCCAAAATAATGAGGTAAAACCAATCCCACTGAATCGGCACAAAATTTAAGATTTCCGTGTCGAAATAAAGTAAATAAAGAGGGATTAATAAAACAGAACCAATAAAAGCACCCATCATTTCATAAAAAGTAATAACATAATGGTTATGTTGATGTGTCAATTTTCCATTTAAAACTGTGAAAACACTGGCGAGCATTGCTGATAAAATAGCCATTATTAAGCCTTCGATGTATTGAAATTCTACACTAAATATGATGTATAAACCAATCACCACCATAATGCCCAACGCTAATTCATAAATTTTTACTTTTCTGCTGCTCATCAATGGCTCAATCAAGCTCGTCCAGAAAGAACAAGTCGCTATTCCAACTAAGCAAACAGATGCTGTTGATACTCTAGCAGCGGCAAAAAATAGAATCCAATGCAAGCCGATAATTAGACCCACTCCCGTTATTTTAAGGAATTGTTTAAGGCTAACTTTAAAACTAAGTTTCCAGAAGAAAAGTAAAACCAAAAGAATAATGGTTGAGAGAAGCGTTCGGTAAAAAACTACAGCAACAGCAGAAATATTAATTAACAATCCTAAAATTGCTGTCAGACCCCAAATCAAAACTATGAAATGCAGCTGCAGATAATTTTTCACCTCATTTGTCATCGGGGAACGAATTTATATAAGAATAAACCAACCATTGTAAAGGTTATATTCGGTAGCCAAACAGCTAGAAGCGGATTCATAGTTGAATTTTCTGCAATCGCTTTACTTAAAATGAAGAATATTATGAACACGAAAGCTATTACAAATCCTAAAGCAATTTGAAAGCCCGTTCCTCCCCTTTTCTTCTTAGATGAAACGATAACCCCTATAAAGGTTAAAATTATAGCAGCAAATGGAGCCATAAACCTAATATACCTTTCAATTAAATAAATCTTCACATTATCGGCACCACGCTCTTTCAATAAATTTATATAATCATTCAATTCAGTTAGCGTAAGTGTTTCTTGCAAACCATAGGTATTTCCAAAATCTTTAGGGGTTATATTGAGCACAGTATCTAATTCCTTCCCTTCTGTAAACGTCTCTTTCAGACCGTTAAACTTCCTCAAAGTCCAATCTTTTACTTTCCATGTGCTTTGTGCAGAATCCCATTCTATTCGTCTTGCACTCAGCTTTTCCACCAGTTCTTTATCCTGAATTAATTCCAACGTAAAGCGATAACCTACATCTCTTTGATTGTTATAGCTTTCCATATAAGCATAAGTTTCAGGAGCAATTTTTAAGTGCAAGTCTCTTTCTGTAAAATAGAAAGGTTTTTTTATGTAGGCGGTTTCAAATGCAATTCTAGTCTTATTTGCATCTGGAATGACATAGGAATTTAAGTAAAAACTGGAAATAGCTACTAAACCTGCCCCCATCATATAAGGCACTAGCAACCTTCTAAAACTCATACCACTTGCTAACATCGCTACAATTTCAGTGTGCCCAGCCATTTTAGAAGTCACAAAAACGGCTGCAATGAAAATTGTAATAGGAGTAATTAAATTACCAATCCATGGGATAAATGCACCATAATACGGCAAAATCTGGAGAAAGCTTAAATTGTGCTCCATGAAATCATCATTCTTTTCCGTATAGTCAATAACAGTTACTATGGCCAGAATAATGATTACCACGAATACAAAAGTGGATAAGAACTTTTTAAGTATATATTTATCTAATAACTTCATATGATATTTTATAACCTAGTCATTAATTTTTTGACCATTTTCTCCTTCCATTCATAAAATGTGCCAGAAGTAATTTGCTCTCTTGATTGCTCAACTAACCAAAGATAAAAAGTTAAATTATGAATACTGGCTATTTGGGCACCGAGTATTTCTTTCGAGTGGATTAAATGTCTTAAATACGCTTTGGAATAAAATGTATCCACATAAGTACCTAAAGCTGGGTCAATTGGCGAAAAATCATCCTCCCATTTTTTGTTCTTAATATTTATTATGCCTTCCGTAGTAAATAACATTCCATTTCGAGCATTTCGAGTTGGCATCACGCAATCAAACATATCTACTCCCAAGGCAATGCATTCCAAAATATTAGCTGGAGTCCCCACTCCCATCAAATAGCGAGGCTTATCTTGCGGCAGTATATCACAAACCAACTCGGTCATTTCATACATATCCTCTGCTGGTTCACCAACTGATAAACCACCAATAGCATTTCCTACCCTATCTTTCGATGCTATTTCTTCTGCTGATCTTTTTCTTAAATCTTTATACGTACTGCCTTGTACTATCGGAAATAAAGATTGCTCATAACCATAATGTCCTTCAGAGCTGTCGAATTGTTTAATACATCTATCCAACCATCTGTGAGTCATATCCATAGATTTTCTAGCATACTCGTACTCACATGGATAAGGCGTACATTCATCAAATGCCATGATAATATCAGCCCCAATCTTTCTCTGAATATCCATCACACCTTCTGGACTGAAAACATGGGAAGAACCGTCAATATGAGATTTGAAAGTCACGCCTTCCTCTTTAATCTTTCTTGTTCCAGACAAACTATATACCTGATAACCACCACTGTCTGTCAAAATCGGTTTCTCCCAACCATTGAATTTATGCAGTCCTCCAGCTTTCTGAAGAATATCCAATCCAGGGCGCAGATATAAATGGTAAGTGTTGCCCAATATAATTTGAGCTTGAATATCATCCTTTAATTCACGCTGATGTACGGCTTTTACTGAGCCAGCAGTACCAACAGGCATGAAAATAGGCGTTTTAATATTGCCATGTGCAGTGGTCAATTCACCTGCACGAGCATTTGAATTTTTATCTTTATTTGAAATCGTAAATTGCATAAGAATGCAAAAATATAGCTTCTTAAGAATTTATAGTTTTTATTTTCTAATATCTTTGTCAAAAAGCTGAATCAATTTTAAAGTATGGAGAAAATCCACCTCATAAGTCTTATTTTTTCTCTTGTGCTTTTGATTCAAGCTTATTTTCATTTCAAATATTTTTTTTCATTTGTATTTAGAAAAATTCAAACTCCGGTCCAAATACGAAAAAAAGAAGCTGTTTCTGTAATAATTTGTGCACATAACGAGCTTCAAAATCTAAAACAGAACCTTCCCTTATTTTTAAATCAGGATTTTGAAGATTATGAAGTGATTCTGGTGAACGACCGATCTGATGATGGAAGTAAAGAATGGTTAAGTGAGCAAGTAGAAATCAACTCTCATTTGAAAGTTATTTCCATAGAAGAAACTCCAGTAAATTTTAATCCAAAAAAATACGCTTTAACAAAAGGAATAGAAACAGCAAAAAACGATATCATTTTATTGAGCGATGCTGATTGTCAGCCTGCCTCTAACTACTGGATTGACAGAATGTCACAATCTTTCAAGAAATCTACAAAAATCGTTTTAGGTGCTTCTTTATATAAAAAAGACAAAGGTTTTTTGAATCATTTCATTCGATTTGAAACTTTACAAACCGCTCTACTTTATTTGTCATTCGCTTTTAAAAAAGAACCCTACATGGGCGTTGGGAGAAATTTGGCTTACAGAAAATCATTATTTCAAGAAACTAATGGATTTCAAAACTTAAGTTCAATTTTGGGTGGAGATGATGATTTATGGGTTAATAAACATGCAAATAAAGAAAATACAGAAATTTGCACGCATCCAGAAAGTCGCACCTTTTCAAAGTCAAAAGAAAATTGGTCTTCATTTTTTAAGCAGAAAAAGAGACATCTATCAGTAGGGAAATATTATAAATTCACAGACAAACTGAAATTGGGACTTTTCCATTTTTCACAAACTTTGCTCTTGATTTTATTTATATTAGGCTTAATGTTGGGAAGTCCAACTGATTGTTTAATTTTATGTTTCCTTTTCTTAATGTATTTAGCAGGACAATATGTCGTATTTTACAAGCTTAGCATTAATTTTGGGATTAAATACTTGCATTACAATTTACCCGTTCTATTAATCCTTTTTGTAATATATTATTGGATATGGGGAATTTATGCTTCACTAACAAAGCATCTTAAATGGAAATAAATAAAAATAGAAATTTTTCAGAGAAGGCATTAAAGGATTTTAGACTCATTGATCAAGCGGTGATAGCCAAAGACCAAATGGCATATGCTGAGTTGATGAAAAGATATAAGAAACCTGTTTATCACATGGTGTTAAAAATGGTGAGGAATGTGGATGATGCAGAAGATTTAACCATTGAAGCATTTTCAAAAGCTTTTAAAAGTCTGCACCGATTTAAAAAAGATTATACATTTAGTACTTGGCTGTTTAGAATCGCAACCAATAATGCCATTGACTTTATTCGTAAAAAGAAGTTGAGAACCATCAGTATTCATTCATCATATACTGATGACAATGGAGATGCAGTTGAATTGGACGTAGAAGATAAAGGAAATTTAACTCCTCAAGATCTGGCTATCAAAGAACAAAGAATTGAGCTAATGCGCATGTTTGTAGATAAATTACCTGCAAAATATCAGCGTTTGGTGAAATTGAGATATTTTAAGGAGCTTTCTTATGAGGAAATAGCAACAGAGCTTGAGGCTCCATTAGGCACAATAAAAGCGCAATTACACCGCTCAAGGGAATTAATGCGCGAATTGATCACAGGAAAAGAAACTCAATTCTAAGATGGATAGCAGTGCTATAGTGGAAAAATATTTTCCTCAGCTGAGTGCGCAGCAAAAAGCACAATTTCAGGAATTAGGTAATCTTTACGCTGATTGGAATGAAAAAATAAACGTAATCTCTCGTAAAGACATTGAACACATTTATGAAAAGCATATCCTTCATGCATTGGCAATAGCTAAATTTCAAGATCTTTCTGGCAAGAAAATATTGGATGTAGGAACTGGCGGAGGTTTCCCTGGAATTCCTTTGGCTATTATGTTTCCCGATGCTCATTTTACTTTAGTAGATTCTATTGGAAAGAAAATTAAAGTAGTAAAAGCAGTAGCCGAATCCTTAGGATTAGAAAATGTTGCAGCCTATCACCAAAGAGCTGAAAAGACAAAAGGGAAATTTGACTTTGTAATAAGCAGAGCAGTTACTCGAATGAAAGCCTTTATTCACTGGGTAGTTGAAAAAGTTCATTCTGACAAAGCCGAAGATAATAGTGGAATTATCGCCTTAAAAGGAGGCGATTTAGAAGAAGAAATGTCAGAAATAAAAAGAATGTATCAGGAAGTTTCGGTTTCTGATTATTTCGCAGAACCTTTCTTTGAGACTAAGAAAATTGTTTTTATACCCTTCTAAGTTAAAATCATGAAAATTATAAAATGGATCATCATTACATTAATCGTTTTAGGATTAATAGGTTATGTCACGTATTTGGTAATTGATGAAGATCTACCTCAAGGGGAAAAAGGGGCAAAAGCAGAACAGTTAGCTGATAAAATGCTATCTGCTGTTAATGAGTCCGCTTGGCATGAAATAGCCATAGTAAAGTGGGATTTTGCAGGTAAACACCATTTAGTTTGGGACAAAGACAGACATTGGGCTAAAGTATCATGGGAAAATTATGACGTTTTCATAAAATTGGATTCAAAGGAAGGAATAGCTTTTGCTAAAGGTAAGAAGGTGGAAAGAGAGGAAGTTTTGAACCAATTATTAGAAGATGCTTATGCCTATTGGGCAAATGATTCATTCTGGTTAAACCCAATTACCAAAGTGAGAGATGCAGGAACTGAAAGAAGGTATGTACCGCAAAAGGATGAAAATTTAGAAGGTCTTTTAATCACTTATAAAAGTGGAGGTGTAACTCCAGGAGATTCCTATTTATGGCTAATTAATAAAGAAACTGGAATGCCTGAGTTTGTCAAAATGTGGGTACAAATAATCCCTGTTGGAGGAGTCAAATTTAGTTGGGAAAACTGGCATACAACATCAGGAGGTGCTAAAATAGCCCAAACTCATGAAAGCTTTTTCACAGTCAATATTGACAAGCTAGAAACTTGGACTTCTGCCAATGAATATCCAAATATTGATGAATTCATCATCTTAGAATAAGTAGTTTAAAAATATACATTATCATAATCTAAATTAATTTTATCATTAATCCTTTAATAGTTAAAGTATTCCAAAAAACAAGTGGAAAAATTGACATTAAAGTTTCAAATAGATGAAGAATTTAAAATGCTTATACTACCTTTGTATCCCATAAGTATAGCAGGCAATTCAAAAATAACTTATGGCATCTCGAAAAAATACTAAATTCATCTTTTTTACTGGTGGTGTAACCTCTTCCCTGGGAAAAGGCATTATTGCAGCTTCATTAGCTAAGCTATTGCAGGCACGTGGTTTCTCAGTTACTATTCAAAAATTAGATCCTTATATTAATGTTGATCCAGGAACTCTTAATCCTTATGAACATGGAGAGTGTTTTGTTACTGAAGATGGTGCTGAAACTGATCTGGATTTAGGGCATTATGAAAGATTTTTGAACATTAATACCTCCCAGGAAAACAATGTTACCACAGGTAGAATCTATTACAATGTAATTACAAAAGAACGAGAAGGTGCTTATTTAGGCAAAACAGTTCAAGTAATTCCTCATATTACGGATGAAATCAAAAGAAATATTTACGCTGTTGCCGAAAAAAATGAATATGACATTGTCATTACAGAAATTGGGGGCTGTGTAGGTGATATTGAATCATTGCCATTCATTGAAGCTGTAAGACAAGTGAAATGGGATGTTGGACCCAATAATTTCCTGGTTATTAATTTGACACTTATCCCCTATTTGAAAGCTGCTGGAGAATTAAAAACCAAGCCAACCCAACATGCAGTTAAGCAATTGTTAGAATCTGGTATTCAGCCAGATATATTAGTTTGCCGAACAGAACACAAATTACCACAAGAAATAAGAAAGAAACTTGCCCTTTTCTGTAATGTGAACATCAATTCAGTTATAGAAGCAATGGATGCTGATTCTATTTATGATGTGCCATTGTTGATGAGAAAGGAAAAATTAGATGAAAGAGTTTTAGCCAAACTAAAGCTTTCTCATAAAGTTGAACCTGAATTAACTCAATGGAAAAACTTCTTAGGGAAATTAAAGAATCCAATTTCAGACATCAATATTGCTTTAGTTGGCAAATACATTGAACTGCCTGATGCTTATAAATCCATAACAGAGGCCTTTATTCACGCTGGAGCTGAAAATGAAACCAAAGTAAACGTAAAATGGATTCATTCTGAAGAGGTGAATGCTGAAAATGTAAAATCTTTATTAGATAATGTACATGGAGTTTTAGTAGCTCCTGGATTTGGTGAAAGAGGAATTGAAGGGAAAATACAAACCATTAAATATTGCAGAGAAGAAAAATTGCCATTTTTTGGTATCTGTTTAGGGATGCAATGCGCAGTAGTTGAATTCGCTAGAAATGTACTAGGATTAAAAGATGCCTCTTCCACTGAAATGGAAGCAAATACTAAAAATCCTATTATAGATTTAATGGAAGGACAAAAAAGCATAACTCAAAAAGGGGGTACAATGCGCTTAGGTTCTTATTTATGTGAGTTAAAAAAGAATACCAAAGCCTATCAAGCTTATGGAAAAACCAAAATAAATGAGCGTCACAGGCACAGATACGAATTTAATAATAGATATTTGCAGGATATTGAAAATGCAGGCATGAAAGCCACAGGTGTTAACCCTGATACAGGCTTAGTAGAAATAGTGGAAATTCCCGACCATCCGTGGTTTGTCGGTACACAATTTCATCCTGAGTTAAAAAGTACTGTTTTAAATCCACATCCTTTGTTTGTGAGATTTGTAAAAGCAAGTTTAGAACATAAAATTTTATCAGAATCGAATTAATTACAATTTAGATGGACAAAAATCAAGCAACAGGACTTATCCTGATTTCTATTTTAATGATTGCCTACTTTTGGTTTTTTGCTGAAGCACCGCAACAACCTGAAAATATCGAAGGTAATCAGGTAGAACAAAATGACCAAAGTCAAGCCCAATCAAATACTAAAGATGAAACTCCTGAAGAAAATCAGGAAATTGAAAATGATTCAAGCCTAAGTCAAGCACTGATTAATAAGTATGGCAACTTTGCTTCATTGACTAAAGGTGAATCAGAGATTACTACCTTCAATACAGAAACTTTAGAAATAAAGTTTGATTCCAAAGGTGGCCGATTGAATAAAGTTGAATTAAAAGAATTCAAAACTCACGATGGTCAACCCTTAATCATTACCAATCAGGAAGATGAAGACAAGCAATTGTTATTCAATACTGCCAATGGTCAGATTAATTTATATGATCTGCATTTTGAAATGCAAGGTTCTCCCAAGAAAAATCTTTCAAATGGAGATAGTATTCAAATTAAATTTGTTGCCCGATTAGAAGATAATAAAAGTATAGAGCAAATCTATACACTTTCTGGCGACCAATATGAAGTGGGCTATTCATTGGCATTCAATGGGTTTACCAATGAAATATTAGGAGATCAATTGACATTACGCTGGAATAAGAAAATGCGCAAGTTTGAAAAAGACCTTGAGCAAACCCGTATGAAAGAAACCATGAATTACTATACCGAAGAGGACGGTATGGATGGTTTAAGTGAGCGTTCTGAAGATGATAGCGAAGAAGTTTCTGAACCTGTAAAATGGTTCTCTTTTAGGCAAAACTTCTTTATGGAAGCCCTGATTACGGATATTCCAATGAAAAGAGCTGAGTTTGCTACCGATATAGAAGGTTTGTCCGATGATTATGTAAAGAGAGGAAAAGCTAAAGTTGAAATTCCTCTGGCAGAAGTTACCAATAAAGCTGGTGAATTCAAATACTACTTTGGCCCAAACAATTACAAAATTCTACAAAAAGTAGCTCCCGAGTTTGAGGAGAATGTTTATTTAGGATGGTTCCCTATTAGTCTAGTAAATAAATACATCATCATCAATGTATTTTATGTATTAGAGAAATACATCAGCAGTTATGGATGGATCATTATCATATTAGTATTGCTGATCAAATTAGCCCTATCCCCTCTTTCCTATAAGTCTTATGTTTCAATGGCCAAAACAAAAGTTTTAAAGCCACAATTAGACGAAATTAAGGAAAAGCATGGTGGTGATATGCAAAAAGCTCAGGCTGATCAAATGGAGCTCTATCGTAAAGTTGGTGTAAACCCGCTTTCCGGTTGTATTCCATTGCTACTTCAAATGCCGATTCTATTTGCTATGTTCTATTTCTTCCCTAGTTCGATTGAACTGCGGCAAGAATCTTTCTTATGGGCAACGGATTTATCAACTTATGATAGTGTATTAAGCCTGCCATTTGAAATACCTTTCTATGGTGATCACGTAAGTTTATTTACAATTCTGATGACCTTATCTACTCTTTTGATTACATGGTCACAAGGTCAGGTTAGTTCCGTTCAAGGGCCAATGAAAAACATACAGTATTTGATGCCTGTAATTTTCATGTTCGTATTGAATAGTTTCCCTGCAGCCTTAAGTTTCTATTATTTGATTGCTAACCTAATCACCTTCGGCCAGCAAACATTAATTAGACGAATGATTGATGAAGATAAGATCATTGCGATTCTAGAAGAAAACAAAAAGAAGAATGTGAATAAAAAGACTTCTAAATTCCAGCAGAGATTGCAAGAAGCAATGAAAGCAAGTGAAGAGGCAAAAAAAGAAAAAGAAAAAAATAAAAAGAAGAAAAAGTAATCTTTCTAAAAAACTACTATCTAAAAGGTGAGTCAGCAGTGTCTCACCTTTTTTTATTGCTTTTTTCTAAATTATTTTCCTATTCATTATTCTGATTTTATGATTTTCTAAAATCCCTTAAAACCATGATTTTGAATTTTGCAGCATTCATTATCATTAAATAATTTCAGCATTAGAAGTTTTCTTCCCGGTGAACAAAGTGCAAATCTCGTTGAAAGTTGTGGGTAAGCTTTTGAATTATTCAGATGGTATGTGTTCTTTCTACTTAAAATATTCTTGAAAAAATACAGCTTTATAGGTATTGTTTTCTAATTTAATTATTCAAAATATTGTTGTCGTAAATCAAGGATGTTGTACTCCGCATAATTAGGAATAATTAAATGAAACTTTTTTACACTTATTTTATACTTTTTTCAATCCTCATCAATTTGCAGCTACATTCTCAACCCGAAACTATAGAATTTCGGAATATGGATAGAGCTAGTGGGTTAGACCAGCCATTCCCTTTTCACATTATACAAGATCAAAAAGGTTTCATCTGGATTGCAGGTCAAAATGGTCTGTGGCGCTACAGTGGGAGTCAGTTTAAGCACTACTACCATATTTCAAATGACAGTAATTCTCTTGCTTATGATTTTATATGGCGAATTTTAGAAGATAAGAAAGGAAATATTTGGTCAGGAACATATGGCGGTGGTTTATCTAAATATGATCCTCAAAAAAATTTATTCACAAATTACACTTTTGATACAAACAACTCAGAATCTATTAGCAACAATATGGTAAGGGGTTTGGAGGAAGATGGAGATGGTAATATATGGGTTGGAACCAATAAAGGCCTAAACAAATTCAATGTAGAATCAAATAAATTCGAAAGGTTTTCTTTGACGGATGGACTTTCCAACATGGTTATTAGAGATATTAGGCTCTCAGCCGATGAGAATTTATTATTTGTAGCAACTGCCGGTGGACTCAATATTCTCAATCTAGAAACTAAGACTTTTAAAGTAGTCGATACAAGTTTACCCGAGGGATATAGATTAAACTATGATTATGTCTATGACATATTCGAGCTCAATAAAAATGAACTTATGATAGCAACCGGGAGAGGTTTACATATCATGAATTTGAATACTGAAAAAGTAACACTATTCCCCTTATACAGTGAAAATAAAGGTCCTAGCAGTACTGTAATTTTTAGCATTAAGTCAGATCCTGCTGATTCTAATAAGTTATGGCTGGCTACAATGAATGGAATCAATGTATACGATAAAAGAAAAAAGCAATTTAAAAAAATTAATGCGATTCAGAAGAGCAGAAATGACATAGGTGGACGGAACATATATAACATATTTAAAGACAGAAATGGAGGAATATGGGCAGGAGTTAACAATGCAGGTATTTATTATAGTCATCCTTCCTTTAATAAATTTAGATTAGAAAATTTTTTAGAACAAGGAACAGAAAAATACTTAAATAGATACACCAGTTTCCTCCGTCATGATGATGATGAATTACTAATTACAACTTATTCAGGTCTAATTGTTTGGAATGAGAAAACAAATGAAAAAAAATTCTACCAAATCCCAGATATTGAAAATTTTGATATCAATCGATTAACGAAAATTACACATTATCAAGATGATAAGTATCTCATTTCTGTCTGGGGCAAATTTGCTTATTTATGGGAGCATAATGAAAAGAAACTTAGTTCACTTGATAAAGACTCCAGCTTTGAAAATATTACTTTCAATTTAAATATTCTTAAAGATAGCAAGCAGCGAATTTGGTTAGGGAATCGTGATAGAGGCTTATTTCTGTACAATCCAGAAAAAAATCAAATCAATGATTTTTCAGTCAGTGATTTAAGCAAATTGGAAAATAGTGGGGATGAACACATCAAATACCTATTTGAAGATAGTAAAAACAGGCTCTGGGTAGGTACAGCTGGAGGTTTACACCTGCTAGATGAAAAAAGTAATGATTTTATAACATATAGGCCAAAAGTAGATAAGAATAGTTTGAGTAATGCAAATATTAATCACATCTCAGAAAGCGTGGATGGTGGATTATGGATTAGTACAGAATTAGGATTATGTTATTTTGACATTGAAAATGAATCTTTCAAAAGATACTATAAAGAAGATGGTCTGCCTTCGAACGTGATCAGCAGTGCTTTAGAAGATGACAATGGGAATCTTTGGGTGGCAACAGCTTCAGGTTTAGCTCGCTTACAAAGAAATGGAAAAATATCAATTTATGACAAAAGTGACGGACTCAATGATGAGTATTTCGTTTTTGGATCTGCTTATAAAGATAAAAGCTTAGGCTTACTATTCGGGACTTCTTCCGAAATGGTAATAGTAAATCCAGAGAATATAGTTTTCAATACAACTTCACCAGAAATACAACTTGAAAAACTTATCATTAATAATGAAAAGGTAAATCAACAAAATAGGCCTGATGTATTAAAAAGGAGTATAGCAGAGGTAAATAAAATTACAATTAAACAAACAGATTACTTAGTAAATATATCTTTCGATGCTCTAAATCTTGTAAATGGTCATAAAAATGAATATTCTATATTTTTAGAAGGATTAGATAAGCAATGGAGAGCTCCTTCAACTGATCGTTCTATTAGTTTCAGTAATCTACCGCCTGGCAATTATACACTCTATATAAAAGCTAGTAATGACGAAAAGGTGTGGTCCGAGGCACAAGTTGGTTTAAACATTGAAGTGCTTCCATTTTGGTATGAATCTTATTTATTTCGAATAATTCTTACTGTTAGCATTCTTACCTTATTCGGTTTGATTATTTATGGACGATTTAATACCATCAAAAAAATCAATAAGACACTAGAGGAAAAAGTGAACGATCGAACTAAGGAAGTTTTAGCACAAAAGGAAGAAATTGAAACTCAGAATGAAAAATTATATTCAAGAAACGAACGAATAGAACTTTTACTAAGAGAACTCAACCATAGAATAAAGAACAATTTACAACTCATATCAAGTATTTTAAATCTTCATAGCCGAAGTACAGACAACTTAGATGCAAAAATGGCTCTTACTGAAGGGAAATTAAGAATGCAAGCCTTATCCCTACTTCATCAGAAACTCTATATGACTGAAAAGTACACAGAAGTTAACTGTAAAGATTATATAAAGGAACTGATAGATTACTTGTCAATTGCTTTTAAAAGCAATTATTCTGATGTCAATTTTAATCTAGATATAGATGATTTTAAACTAAACTTAGATCAGGCAGTGCCACTTGGGTTAATATTAAATGAATTAGTAACCAATTCTTTGAAGCATAGTGGAAAAGATGAATTAATACTTGATCTCACTGCTAAGAAAGGATCAGAGCGTATTTTCATTACCCTGAAAGATAATGGAAATGGAATTAGTCAAGAACAATTTGAAAACAGTAATTCTTTCGGAATTAGCATGATAAAATCTTTGGTAGATCAAATAAATGGGGAATTGACAGTTGGATGTGAAAATGGACCTCATTTCAAATTAGAGTTTATCATTAAAGAGACAGCATAAAAAAATGGACACGTACAAGAATATAATGATTATTGAGGATGAGTTGTTAATTGCACAAGATCTCTCCTATTTATTAGAAGATTTAGGATTCAATTGCGTTGGCATTGCTAAAAATTACGAAAGAGCAATGTTTTTATTCAGTACGAAGGATGTACATCTTATTCTTTGTGATATTAATATTGAGGGAGAAAAGGATGGTATTGAAACTGCTTTTGAATTAAATAAAATTAAAAAAGTACCAATCATTTACCTTTCCGCTTATTCAGATCAGGAACTAGTGGCTAGAATAAACGATTCTTCTACCTATGGATATTTGGTAAAACCTTATAATGAAAGAAGTTTAGAAGTTGCAATTAGTATTGCATTAAATAAATTTTATCAAAATGATTTCAAGGAAGTAAATACAGATTTCTTAGCCAATTTTACATCTAGAGAGGTTGAAATTATTAAGCTATTGGCTGCAGGAAAATCAAGTTTAGAAATTGCTGATATCCTTTTCATAAGTGCGCAAACTGTTTCAAAGCACAGAAGTAATATTCTAAAAAAATCTGGCTGTAAAAGTTCAACTGAGTTATTGCATCACTATTATCAATAAAATATAGAATGTAAAGCATTGGATTTCAGTGAATTTATCGACAAAGAACCAAACAAACACTTGAACAGTACTATTCTTCAAAATATTTCTTTAACTTATTGGTTGAATTGTATTAATTAATCATGACTTTATGAGGTTATACACTCACCCTAAATTAAGAATTACTGTTGAGGAAATTAATAACATCCCTTATATCAAGGAAGTTTGGAGAGGAATTTTAAATCCTGTGGTATTTAGAGATTTAATTGACATCTCTTTGAATATTTACAGTAAAGAAATCAAAAAGCACAAAATAACAGGACAAGACTATTTCCTTTTATATGCTGATGTAACTGAACTTGAAATGATCCGACAGGAAGAGATTAGCTGGTTAGAATCTGAAATAAATCCTCAATATGAAAAATTAGGCTTCACCCACCAAGCGGTGCTATCGCCAATAACTGAAATTGCATCAAATAAGGTAGATGAATACAATACCGTAGATGATAATGCAACTTTCATAACCAAAGTTTTTAAAGACCATAAAAAGGCTTTAAAGTGGTTTTTAGAGGATTCCTCAAAATAAATCTAGGCTACTCTAAAACAATCGATTCATCTTTAGGGTATTTCACCTCATAAACGAACTCTCTATTTTCTGTTTTATTACTTTCTATTACCATATCCCATCTTAACTCGCCTGTCTTTTCATTATAGTTCGCTTTGGATAATTTTTCTACAGATACTTCTATATCATCTCTTAGTGAGACTGGAACTTGATCATATAATGTTAAATCTACTTTTTGAGATTTAGTATTTCTCACCTTTATGTCGAATCCTAATTTCTTATTCTTATTAAAACCTATGAAACTGGTTTTATTAAAGTCATCTATTTTATTTCGTTCTATTACTATGCTTTTATCATTGCCTAAAGATATCTTTAGGGTATCAATAGTCGCATTAGCATTTAAAATGGACGTACCTACAAATGAGCCTTCAAAAAATAGTTTTGCTTCACCATCCATCAAATTATATTGATCCCAATTGGCTATTCCTGCAACTAAATAAGCGTTTTTGTCCAATTTAGGAATGGCAACATAACGATATTCAGCCTCCATCTCATATTTCTTCAAATCAATAAAAGTTTGAGGATTTCCTGATTTAATAGTGTATGGTTCATCCTCCTCAAATTCTACATTGGTTTGCCTTTTAATAGTAGTAGATTTAGTTCTTTCGGCTTTCTTAACTTGTACACCAGATACTTTCCCCTGTAATGTCGATCTAACTGAATTATCATCACTAGCGTAACCGTAAGATGTTACAACAACTTCAGATAATTGCTTAACATCTGAATTTAAACTCACATCCACAATTGAATAATTAGCATTAAGTGTTTTGGTTTCCATTCCGATATAACTAAAAGTCAGTTGATTAGATCCTTTAGGCATGGTAATCGAATAATTTCCTTGTAAATCGGTTGTAGTACCAATTGGTGTTCCTTTTACAAGTACATTAACCCCTGGCAAGGCTTCCCCTGTTTCTGCATCTGTCACTGTTCCTTTTACTGAGTTGTTACTAACTCTCAAATTAGATAAATTATTATCCTGAAAATTGGTAAATCGCGCATAATCCAAATACCAGATTTCTAATTCAGGAGCTTCTTTGTTTTGATTGGGTTCACCATTGGAAAATCTTAATTTTACATCATTCCAATCTTCACCTGTTTGTTGGAAAACTTCCGCCTGATACTCTAAATCAATAGGTTTGGTAATATCAACTACATTAAGCCTGTATTTTGGATACCAACCAGCACCCCCCACAAAATAACTTATATCAAAGGAAGCAAAAGTAGTTTGAAGTGCTTCAAGTTTAATTAGGATATTACTCTTTGTCTCGTTCTTACTATCTTTAGTAATATTCAATTGGCTTTTAAGGTTACTTAATCTCGATTTCAACTCACCTATTTCGAGTTTGATTTCTGATTGTTCAGCTTTAATAGAAGTTAATTCTTTCTCATAAAGACTTAACATTTGAAGCAATTGATTGGAAGTTACATTTTCATTTCCAAGGTTTTTATTGGTTGAAATAAGGGATTCTTTCTCATTTAAAACCTCAACTCTATTAGTTTCTCTCCTAAGTTCTGTTTCTACTTTCTCAATAATTGATTGGATACTGTCAACAGTCTTGGTATTAGTATCCACTTCCAAATAATCAAATTGGTGCTGAACTGAAAGAATTTTAATATCTCCAGTTCCTTTAACATTTATGCTGTTTGGGTCTAAAAGTGGTGACAGAGATTTTACAACTACAGCATGCTCTCCTTTTTTCAAATTAATGTCCCCAGTCCTGAAAATCTGAGATCCTTGTAAATAAACTGTTACTTCCTTAGTTTCAGTTTTTAAGATTTTTTCATTCTCAGAAGTTTGAGCAAAAATCTGATTTGAGAATAGAAAAAGTAAAAAAGTTAGAAGATAGTGCTTCATAGCATTATGGTTAAATAGTTATATTAAATCAAATTGAAATCAATCAAACAACTTTACATTCTCAATTAGCGCTGGTGTAACCTTGAAAAACTCTTCATGGATGTTAAATACAGGTTCTCCATTACTTTCAAGCTGTTTATAAAAACTTTCTTCATTCATCTCATAGGAATTCACATTATCCCATAAATTATACCTTAAAATATTCATCACCTGTCTTTTCAAGGTGTCATCAACGACTAAAAATAAGGATTCTAATCTTCTTTCGAATGATCTTACCATCATATCCGCACTTCCTCCGAAAACTTTAGGATCTCCATTGTTATGGAAATAATAAATACGAGAATGTTCCAAATAATTTCCTACAATAGATTTAACTGTGATATTTTCACTTAGCCCTTTTCTTCCAGGTCTTAAACAGCAAATACCTCTTACAATCAGTTTAATTCTAACACCAGCTTGAGATGCTGCATAAAGCTCTTCAATTGATTCTTTATCTTCCAAAGAATTAATTTTAATGCAAATACCAGATGGCAAACCTGCTCTGGCATTTTCTGCTTCTTGCTGAATTAAATGAATCAAACGAGTTCGCATGTCTTTTGGAGCCGTGATCAATCGCTCATATTCATGCGGCAAACTATGTCCGGTGATTACATTAAAGAACTCAGAAATGTCTTGAGCATAAACTTCATCAGTAGTCATCAATCCAATATCGGTATATAATCTAGCCGTTTCTTCATTATAATTACCAGTAGCCATATGTAAATAGCGGGTTACTTTCTCCTTTTCCTTACGGACAATCATCAAAAGCTTAGTATGCGTCTTATATCGACTAATTCCATAAATTACAAAACAGCCTGCTTTTTGCAGTCTTTTAGCTTCCCGAATATTATTTTCCTCATCAAATCTAGCTTTCACTTCAAATAGAACTGAAACGTGAATTCCATTTTCAGCAGCTTTTAGTAAAGCATTTGTGATTCGCGAATCAGAAGCCAAGCGATAGATTGTAAGTTTAATTGATAAAACTTTAGGATCTTCCGCTGCTTTTTCAAGCATATCAATTACAGGCTCAATATTATTGTATGGATGATGCAATAAAATATCACGATCTTTTAAAATTTCGAAGATATTGTCTGAATCAGATTTGTGCTCAGGAAAAGCTAAAGGCGGAACAGGATCTGGAGTAGAAGGAATTTTATCCTTAAACTCCGTATGTTTGATGATTTGCCACAGCGCACTATAGTCTACCAAATCTCCCTTTTTGAATTTAAAAATATTGTCTTTGTCGATTTCCCAGCGATCGCAAAGCGTTTTCATCATCCATTTATCATAATCCTTATCAATTTCAATACGCACTACCCTACCCGTTTTTCTAGTTTTGAGCTTTTTACGCATCTCCTCTAAGAAATTCGCTTCTATATCATCACTTTCTTCCAAAGTGAAATCACCATTTCGCGTAATACGGAAAAGGTTGACAGAAAGTATTTCTATATTTCTGAATAGCTTTTCAATATTCGCTTTGACTAATTCCTCAATGGGTATGAAGAGTATTTTATCATCTCTTTCCACTTCATAGAAGCGTTGAATGTTTTGCGGAATCTGTATAAATGAAAGCTTTTTATTATCCTTTTTCTCTCCAAAAGATTTCGTTACTACTGAAAAAATCAGCAGTTTATTCATCAATATTGGGAAAGTGTGGTAATTATCATAAACCATGGGAGTAAGCATAGGGAATATGATTTTATCGAAAAAGCTATTGGCTTTCTTTAATTCTGTCGGAGTTAAATCCGCTAAATCAGCAATTTTTAAACCGTTTTCTTCAAACAGCGGCTCAAGCTCATTCTCAAATAGTTCATTTTGAGATTTTACAAAATTCTGACATTCTGTTAAGAGCTTCTTACGGAAAGGCAATTCTCTTAAGCCGGAATAATCAATTCGCTCTCTTCCATAATCAATATAATTATAGAGCGAACCTACTCGGATCATGAAAAACTCATCTAAATTAGAAGCCGTGATGGCTAAAAATTTAAGCCTATCAAATATATTTCTATTGGGCTTACGCGCCAGATCCAATACTCTATAGTTAAACTGTAGCCAGCTTAAATCTCGGCTGACTAAGTTACTTTTATTAATTAATGATGTTATTCTATCTACTGCCATGGATAATGATTCAATTTCTAAATTTAAAAAGCTTTTAGCTTATTTGTTCAATAAAGAAAATAATTTGATTAGGTCACCGAACTAAAGCTCGAATAACAAATAAACAAAAATACACGCAATTATTAGTCTGTTTTGCATTATTCTATTTTTAAATAGATAAAATTCATATTTTTCAAAAATTTACAACATTTTATTTTGATACATCATATCTTGATGTATATTTGTACTATGTATTCAAAAGAATTGTTAAAAGGTACGCTAGGAGTTATCATTTTAAAACTCCTTGAAGAAAACGGGAAAATGTATGGCTATGAAATTTGCCAAAAGGTAAAGGACATCTCAGACGGCAAAATACTTATTAAGGATGGAAGCCTTTATCCTGCTCTCCATAAGCTTTTGAAAGATGGTATTTTAACCACTGAAGAAGTAAATATTGGAAAAAGAGTGAGGAAATATTATACGCTCACACCAAAAGGAAAGGGCGAGAAGAAAATAGTGGTGAAAGAATTGGAAGATTTCATGGAGACGCTAAATAAGATAGTATTTACGGATAACAAAACCTCTCCTGCGCTATGATTACCGATGATCAATTTTCTTTTATCAGTCATAAAATCAAGAAAAGCGGCATTTCTTCTAAAGAAATTCAAGACGATCTGATTGATCATTTTTGTTGTTTAGTTGAAATTGAAATGCAAAGAGGCCAAACATTTGAAGAAGCTTTTCAGAACGCCTACATCCAAACTACCCCCAATGGATTTGAAGAAATACAGTTAGAAACTTTCTTTTTATTAAACCACAAAAAAATAATACTCATGAAACAGTTCACTTACATTTCGGGCTATTTATTTGCCCTATCGACTACTGCTGGAGCATTCTTTAAAGTAATGCACTTTCCTGGCGCCAACATTATGTTATTTTCCGGCTTATTAGGAATTTCATTTATTTTCTTACCGTTATTACTAGTTAATAAGTTTAAAGACAAAGTATTTAATGTGATGTCAGAAAAACTGAAATGGATTTTTGGCACACTAAGTATTATGCTTATTCTCATTGGAAGTGGATTTAAAATACTTCATTTACAAGGTGCTGCGGTAATTTTTGGATTAGGAATGTTGATTTTCGGCATTCTATTTTTACCCTTTTTGTTTTTTAGAATGTATAAATCCAGTCAGGTAGAAGCATTTAGCCAAAAAGAAGTATGAAAAAAATAATATACATATCAGCTTGGCTATTTAGTTTCATATTTGTAATTGGATTTTTATTTAAAATTCTAAGATTCCCATACTCATTTTATTTGCTGTACTTGGGAGGGACTGTAGCTGGGTTGGTATGTTTCCCTTTACTCCTTTTCTATAAATGGCGAGAAAATCTTCTTACCAGAAACAGATTGCTACTTCAATGGATTTTCGGACAATCAGCTATTGTTCTTTTTGTTATTTCCACTTGGCTAAGATTTACAAATGACTTTTATGCCAATATGATTTTAAGTATTTCATTTGCAATTTTAGCTTTTGCATTCCTGCCTCTCCTATTTTATAATATGTATCAGCAGTCTTTGGAGGAATTATAAAAATTTACTCCTTAACAAACACCATACAATGCTGCCAAGGTAAACTTCTTATATTCTGTAGAAGCTTAAAACCAGAAGCATTCATTTCTTTCACTGCCTGATCCTCACTCATTTTATGAAGTCTTTTAATAGGCACATTATCATCTTCGCCTCTATATTCAATTAAATAAATTTTTCCATCAGGCTTTAAAGCGCTTTTAATAGAAGCCATCATTTCAATGGGGAAACTAAATTCATGATAGACATCCACCATCAATAGTTTATCAATTGAATTCTCAGGCAAATTCACAGTTTTTTCAGTTCCTTTTACTAATTCAATATTTTCAATTCCCTCTTTTAATTTCTTTTCACGAATAGCCTGAAGCATTTCCTCTTGAATATCTACTGCATAAATCAATCCTTTTTTAGCTTTCGGAGCCATCTTAAAAACATGATATCCGGAACCTGCACCAATATCTGCAATTACATCTGTTGATTTTATTTCCATGTTATTCAATAACTTTGATGTATTCTCTTCCTTTTCCCTTTCAGGTCTTTCCAACCAATTAATGCCTTGATAACCCATTACATGAGCTATTTCTCTGCCCATATACCATTTACCAGTTCCAAAGCGATCACCAGATTCATAATAATACTCTGAATTTTGAGCTGTAATATTAATTGAAAGAAAGATGAAGAATGGAATTACAGTTATAATTTTAATATTTTTCATTGTAGGCATTTAATTAAAAATATGTTAACCTAAAATAGCATTGATTGTTAGAACAGAAAAATCAAAAAAATTAATTGGCAAAACCTTCAAGGCTTATTAATCAAGCACTTTTCTAATCTGATTTGCCTTTAACATTAATGCTTTCAGTTCTTCTGAATTTCCAGAATCCAAATTCTCTTTGAACACCTGTAATTGTAGAATATACTCCTCCAAAGCTTTACCAAGGTGTAGTTTGTTTTGCTGAAAGATTGGCGCCCACATTTCTGGAGAGCTTTTAGCTAAGCGAACGGTACTAGCAAATCCACTTCCAGCCAAATTGAGAATGTTTTTTTCATCTTTTTCGATATTCAACACCGTCAATCCAAGCATAAATGAACTGATATGCGACAGATGAGAAACGTAAGCCAAATGTTTATCATGGTTTTCAGTATCCATAAAAATATTATGCATTCCCGCTGCCTCAAAAAACCAATTGGCATATTTCTTTGCAAGATCATTGCATAACTCAAACTCGCAAATGATATTTTTCTTGCCTTCAAAAAGCTTAGGAAAAGCGGCTTCTGGTCCTGAATATTCTGTTCCTGCAATGGGATGTGCTGCTACAAATTGATCTCTTGCGGAATGTTCTTTAACACTTTCACAAATACTAGCTTTGGTTGATCCAGTGTCTATTACCACTGTTTTATCTGAAATATTTGAAAGTAACTCAGGAAGGATAGCTTGAATGGCACTTACAGGAATGGCTAAAATAATTAAATCAGATTCTAGTACTTCCTTGTCGCTAGATGATTTTATTTCATCAACGATGTTCAGTTCAAGTGCTTTTGAAGAATGTTCAGTATTTTGATCTACTCCATTAATCTTAATATTTGGGAATTTACTCTTTATGGCCAAGGCAAAACTACCTCCTATTAATCCTAAACCAAATATGCTAAGGCTATTAATACTATTCTTCATAAATGATAATTTTGAAGTCTGTCTAATGCAGCCTTAAACTGGTTTTCATTAGCACATAAAGATATTCTTATATATCCTCGCCCTTGCGTCCCAAATATAAATCCCGGACTTAGAAAAACTTTATATTCATACAGTAAATGGTCAACCAATTCCTCAGAGGAAGAAATATTGGCAGGTAGTTTTGCCCAAAGAAATAATCCTAGCTGATTTTTATCAAAAGAGCAGCCTAATTTATTCAAAATCTGTTCAGCTAGTGATCTTCTTTGTAAATAAAGAGCATTTAAGCTCTCAAACCAATCATTGCCTACTTTTAAGGCTTCAGCAGCAGCTAATTGCAATGGCTTGAACATGCCACTGTCCATATTGCTTTTAACTTTTAGAATAGCATCAATAAAATCCTTTTTCCCTGCACACCATCCAATTCTCCATCCCGCCATATTATGCGACTTACTCAAGGAATTGAGCTCAATGGCAACATCGGAAGCACCCTCAAGTGACAGTATGCTTTGATAATCCTGATTTAAGATCATGGAATAGGGATTATCATTCACTATCAAGAATTGACGTTTATGAGCCAAGTCGATTAACTTTTGCAGTATTTCTTTAGGATACTGTATCCCAGTTGGCATGTGCGGTGAATTCAGCCAAAACAATTTTACATTACTCAAATCCAACTTTTCAATCGATGCAATATCCAATTGCCAATTATTTTCATCTTTTAGCTCATAATAATTTATATCTGCCTGAGCTAAATTGGAAACAGCTGCATAAGTTGGATAACCTGGATTAGGTACTAAAACCTTATCAGCAGGATTGACAAATGCTTGAGTTATATGCATTATACCTTCTTTGGAACCCACCAAAGGCAGTATTTCTGTTTCAGCATTTAGCTCCACTTTAAAATATTGGGTGTAGTAATCCGCAATCGCTTTTCTTAATTCAGGAATTCCTCTGTAGGGTTGATAGGCATGCACATCAAGCTTAGCTGAAGAGTTCTTTAAAGTCTCAATTACTGCGGGGTGTGGAGCCAAATCAGGACTCCCAATTCCCAGATTTATTATTGGGAATTCAGCGCTATCCAAACTCCTCACTTCCTGTAATTTCTTACTGAAATAATATTCTTCTACGGATTTTATTCGATCTGCAACTTCAATCATGTTAATATAAATTTAAAACAAAAAAGCCCGAACATTGTGCTCAGGCTTTAATAATAATGATTTATCGAAAATGTTTAAATATCTATTTTAGCATATTTTGCATTTTTCTCAATAAAATCTCTTCTTGGTGGAACTTCATCGCCCATTAGCATACTAAATAAGTGATCGGCTTCAGCTGCAGATTCTATAGATACCTGTTTCATTTTTCTAGTAGTAGGATCCATTGTTGTGCTCCACAATTGCTCAGGATTCATTTCACCCAAACCTTTGTATCGCTGCAAATGAACAGCACCTTCAGTTCCATCTGGAGAAATTTCCTTTACCACTTGCACTCTTTCATCCTCAGTAAATACATAGCGTTCTGCTTTACCTCTTTTAATTAAATATAAAGGTGGTTGTGCTATGTATATATATCCTAGATCAATTAGTTCTCGCATATAGCGGAAGAAAAGAGTAAGAATAAGCGTACGAATGTGAGATCCATCAATATCAGCATCGGTCATGATCACTATTTTATGATACCTTAACTTTTCTAAATTAAGCGCTTTCTCATCATCCTCAGTTCCAATACGAACACCTAATGCAGTTAAAATATTCTTAATCTCGTCATTATCGTAAATCTTATGCTCTTGTGCTTTTTCTACATTCAAAATTTTACCTTTCAACGGAAGGATAGCTTGAAAATTACGGTCACGTCCTTGTTTTGCAGAACCACCAGCAGAATCTCCCTCAACCAAGTATATTTCGCATAATGCAGGATCTTTTTCAGAGCAATCAGCTAATTTACCAGGCAATCCAGAGCCAGTCATGACGTTCTTTCTTTGCACCATCTCTCTAGCTTTTTTGGCGGCATTTCTAGCTTGCGCTGCCAAAATTACTTTTTGAACAATGGTTTTTGCTGCTTTAGGATTCTCCTCAAGGAAATATTGTAAAGTTTCAGTTACACAACTTTCAACTGCACCCATTACATCAGAATTACCCAGCTTGGTTTTAGTCTGACCTTCAAACTGTGGTTCTTGTACTTTAACAGAAATAATAGCCGTTAAGCCTTCGCGGAAATCGTCACCAGTAATTTCTATTTTTTGTTTCTCAAGAAGTCCCGATTTATCCGCATAGCTTTTCAAAGTTCTTGTAAGTGCTCGTCTAAAACCTGAAACGTGAGTTCCACCTTCTATAGTATTAATATTGTTTACATACGAAACTACATTTTCGCTGTATGAGGTATTATAATTTAAAGCTACCTGAACTGGCACATTATTCTTTTCCCCTTCCATATATATAGGCTGAGGAATTAATTTTTCACGGCTTACATCCAAATATTCTACAAATTCTAATAAACCACCTTCAGAAAAGAAATTATCTTCTTTGGAGTTACCTTCTTCATCTTTATCTCTGTGATCTTGTAATTTTATTTTAATCCCAGCATTTAAAAAAGACAATTCCCTCAATCGAGAAGCAACTGTTTCATATTTAAATTCCGATTCCATAAAAATGGAAGTATCGGGCTTAAATTTAATTTTTGTACCTGTTATATCTGTTTTTCCAACAGCTTTTACAGGCTCTTTTGGAAATCCTTCAGAATATTCTTGTTCATAAATTTTTCCATCTCGACTATAAACAGTGGCTAATAAATAGGTTGAAAGAGCATTTACAACCGATATACCTACACCATGTAAACCACCAGAAACTTTGTATGAATCTTTATCAAACTTACCACCAGCGTGCAAAACAGTCATTACTACCTCTAATGCTGACTTTCCTTCTTTTTCGTGAATATCTACTGGAATTCCTCGACCATCGTCCGTAACTGTGACTGAATTGTCCTCATTTATCTCCACAGAAATTTTTGTACAATGCCCTGCCATGGCTTCATCAATGGAGTTATCCACTACTTCCCAAATCATATGATGGAAACCTTTAACCCCAACATCACCAATGTACATGGCTGGTCTTTTCCTAACTGCTTCTAAGCCTTCTAAAACGGTAATATTACCCGCTGAATATTCTTTGTTCTTGTTATCTTTTTCTGTACTCATAGTGTTTTTACCAAAAGTTCAAAAATAGTGTATTTTAATGGATTTTGATAGATTTATTATGTGTTTTTTACACTTTTTAGCATTATCCGTTCTGAAAAGAATTTAAACTAAAATTTGTCACTAATCTATAATTACTATATATTTAGTTTTATAATGACTGGATAAATGAAAAATCTGATATTCACAATAATATACGTATTGATATTTTGCCATATTTCTTTGGCTCAAAAATTTTACAATAAGCAAGATTCTATTGATTACCATCATTACAGTATGATTATGTCAGGTGGCTATAAAGTAACTGTGGAGGATGGCGTTCTAAAAAGAACGCTAGTGGACAGTAGTTACCAAAATAGTGATAATTATATTAGTTTCGATTCCGCCTACAAACTTATGAAGCAAATTAAAAAGTTTGATTACGAAATCCGCAAACAAAATGACGAATATACAAAAGGAAATGACCTAGACATTACTAAGGAGTTTGACAACATTACTCACATTTCCTTTGAAGGAAGAAATTTAAAAAAACTGCCGATCTCTAAATTATTGAAATGTAAAAACCTTCAGGAGATTGAATTGGTAAATACTTCAGTCAAAAAAATTCCATGGCTGTTAAACTGGTCAATCTTTGGCTTGGATAGTTTGGAGACGATTAGAATTTATAATCACGCTCCGAGTAAACGAATCAAATTCAAAAAGAACACTACAGTTACAGAGCTAGTTTACAGAGATAGCCCCTACTCTCCTCTACCCAAAAATATTCATAAACTTAAAAATGTAAAGGAAATAGATCTTGCAAGAAATGATTTTCGCGAAGATGCTAAATTTCATCTCGACAAATTTCAAAATCTAGAGCATCTGAATTTATCAAGAAATAGCATTAATCTAAGCAATTTAGCGGAGGATACAGTTCGCCACTTAAAATACATAGTGCTATCCTTCAATAATTTAACTACCATCCCGACAGAAATTGGCTTCCTAAAAAATTTAGTTGAACTACAGTTTGCAGAAAATGGAATTAAAAGTGAAGGGATTCATCCTGCCTTGGGCAGTTTAAAGAAATTGGAGGTGCTTTCATTCTATAGAAATGATTTGGACAGCATTCCGCCATTCATATTTGAGCTGAGAAACTTGAAGGAACTTGATTTGTATTATAATAGAATCGAAAAAATGCCAGAAGAATTGGGGAATCTTAAAAATTTGGAGAGATTTTATATTGCACATAATCGATTCTATGGCATACCGGAAAGCATTGGGGAACTAAAATCTTTGAAAGAGTTTTATATTCATCACAATAGAGTATCCTATTTACCTGAGAGCATTGCTAACCTGAAAAAAATCACTGACTTCCATATTCACAATAATTATTTTCAGGGTTTTCCAAAGTTTATATTGAATTATGAAAAACTGGAGGATTTGGATATTTCCTTTAATGAAATTCATGAATTTCCGGCTGAATTGGTTAAACTCAATAAACTGAAATACCTATGGATGCGGGGAATCACTTTTGAAGCTTCGGGAAAAGAAGAGGCAGAGGATTTGAAAAACACTTTAGAAACTTTGCAGAAAAATGGAGTAAAAATTAGCATTGAACCAGACCAGAAAATTAATCCCTAATCACCAATCGATGGGTGCCTTATTTTTAGAAACTAAAAAGTCATTACATTTGCTAAATGGTTTTGACCCAAAAAAGCCTCTATGCGCTGCAAAAGGAGATGGATGGGGTGATTCTATTATAAAATGTTTATTTCTGTCGATGACAGCCCCTTTTTTCTGCGCATAAGCACCCCATAAAATAAAGACCAAATTTTCCTTTTCATCGGATAGCTTCTGAATAGCAGCATCGGTAAATTCTTCCCAACCCTTTTTCTGGTGCGATCCTGGTGATTTGGCAGCAACAGTTAAAGTGGCATTCAACAAAAGTATTCCTTGCTTTGCCCAAGAAGTTAAATCTCCATTGGGTGGCATGGCTTTACCTAAATCTGCTTTCCTTTCTTTAAACATATTGACTAATGAGGGTGGCATGGGAACTCCTGGGTGAACTGAAAAACATAACCCATTTGCCTGACCAGCACCATGATATGGATCTTGACCAAGAATCACCACTTTTACCTCATCAAATGGACAAGCATCAAAAGCCTTGAATATTTCCTTTGCCGGAGGATAGATGGTTTTGTTCTGTACTTCATACTTTACGAAACTTGCTAATTCATGAAAATAATCATTCTCAAATTCATTCGAGAGTTTTTCTTTCCAACTCTTTTCAATCTTTACATCCATTGATTTTTATTTTCCCAAAATTATAAAAAGATCTAAAAAGCCAATAGTTTTCTTTGAATGTAATAAATCTATAAACAATTCATGCGCTAGAAGCGTTGTTTTGTTTATATTTACATCATGGTTCAGTCAATAACAAGAGGTATACACGTCAGCATTGAGACAGAATTTCAACCGGAGTACAGCAGTCCGATTCAATTTCACTATGTATTTACTTATAAGGTTGTTATTGAAAATAAAGGTGATCAAACCGTACAATTGCTCAGAAGACAATGGTTCATTCATGATGCGGGTTTTGAAATTAAAGAAGTGGAAGGTGAAGGAGTAATTGGTCAGCAACCTATCTTAGAACCTGGACAAAAACATACTTATGTTTCTGGATGCAATTTAAAGTCACCATTTGGCAAAATGCATGGTTATTATTTTATGGAAAGAATGTTAGATGGCCAATTAATTGAAGTAAGAATTCCAGAATTCAACATGATTGTTCCTTATAAATTGAATTAAGTTGAATTTCTTTTTACTAAAGGAATACATTAAATATTTCCACCTCAAAACTGACGAACACTCGCTTCACTCCCCTTTTTTCTATAATTTCTATCTCAACATTATTAAAAACAAATCCTTTTCAGACAAATGGGAGAAAATTGAAGAATATCGAAAGATTTTATTGAAAGATGAAACTAAAGTCAAAATTCTTGATTTGGGAGCTGGGTCCAAAGTGGATAATTCTAAATCAAGAAAAGTTAAGTCCATCGCCCGTCATAGTCTGTCAAGTCCAAAATTCTCGCAGTTCCTGTTCCGATTAATCCTGAAAAATAATTTTGAAACTATAATTGAACTGGGTACCAGTTTAGGGATTAACACTGCCTATTTGGCAAAAGCAAATCTAAATGCTTCTATTTTCACCTTTGAAGCAGATCATAATGCTTTAAGGATCGCTAAAGAAGTAAATGAAAAGCAAGGAAATGTGAAATTTCATGAAGGTGATATTTCACATCTACTTCCTGAAATGCTTCAAAAAACTAATTTTACTATTGATTTAGTCTATGCTGATGCAAATCACACTTATGAAGCCAGCATTGAATATTTCAACTTAATCCTACCCTATCTCACTACTCATTCTATTTACATTATGGATGATATCCATTGGTCAGCTGGAATGAAAAAAGCTTGGAAAGAAATTAAAATTAGAAGTGAAGTTACTTCCAGTATTGATTTATTTGATGCAGGTTTGCTATTTTTCAATACTGATTTTCAGAAGCAGCATTATGTTTTGGGTTTTTAATCTAATAATATGCCTTTGAATTCTGCAGAAGATATGATTTTGACTTTTGGGAAACTAATTTCATTCAAAGTTTTAAAATCATTGTCATGAGTTACAATAAAGTCTGCATTTGCAGCAATCGCACAATCAACAAATTTATTATCATCTTCATCTTTCAATAAATTGAATCTATAATAATTGGTGATAAAATTAACATTACTCAAATTTTCAAATACCCCCAATACAGATTCGCTTACTTGTTGGTTAATATGAAAAGATAAAATTTCTGAATATTCCAGTAATATATCCGTGGTGACATATAATTGATATTTGTTGTCTATTAAGTTTTTAAATACCCAATGAAGCTTCGATTTATCTGAAATACTGACAAGTAACACATTAGTATCTAGAACGACTCTTTTCAATATACTATCTAAGTTTTCTATTTAAAAAATCATCTACTTTTTCATCACTCCATCCCTTTTCTTCCCAAACACTATTTGCTGATTTAATTGCTTTTTCAGCAAAATATTTGGCAAGCAAGTTTTTTAATTCTTTTAAATCATCATCTGATAATTCAAAAGAAAACGCTTTCAAAATTTCTAGTTGAGCATTTGATAATGGTTGATTAATATTTTCCATAAGATTCAAATTTAATCTATAACACTATTATTTTTACAAAAGATTCATTTAAATTAATTAGTGTGTTTCATTTTAACAAATAGTTCATTCCCCTGCCGTTCAGGAATAGAATTATAAGCAGTTTCCATCTTTTGAATTTCGAAATACTCGGAAAATAGCTTTTCATATTCTTTTTTGTTCCCTCCAAATGGTGGGCGATTATCGTTTAGTGGAATATTAAATAGCACTCCAACTAAATTGCCGTTTGGTTTTAATAATTCTACCATCTTCTTGGCGTATTTCTGCCTTAAATCGGGGTTTAAAGCGCAAAAGAAAGTTTGTTCAATAATTAAATCATACTCTCCCTCTGCATCAAAAAAATCTATATTCAATAATTGCTTCTTAGGAAATTCAGGATATTGCTCTGCAAATTTCTGTAAAGGAACGGGGGAATAATCAAGTATATAAACATTTTGAAATCCATTATTCCACAAGTAAATTGCTTCATAGGCATTACCACATCCAGGAATCAAAATTCTTTTTCCTTTATCTTCAACTTGATCCATAAATTGGGTAATGGGAGGCGAAGGATAACCTATATCCCAACCGAGTTGATTATGATTATATCTGTCAGTCCAGTAAGATTCATTTAACTCCATGCGGTAAAATATAATATTTGTTTAAATTTGCAGTTTGTACTTAACGAAGAAAATATACTATTTGTAGCAAAAGAATATATTTTTATCCATAAACTTATTAAAAAGTTCGATCCATCATGTCAGAAGAACCAAAAAATTCCAAGATCAGTGAATTAGAAAGTGAAAATAAAAGTTCAAACAAAAAACTAATTATCATAGCGCTATTAGTTTTAATTGTAGCCATAGTTGGGGTGAAATTCTATCTTGATTCTGAAAAGGAAAATGAGCAGCTACAGCAAAATTTGAAACAGACTTATGGAGAGTTAGACAGTATAAGTAGTCAGTTAGATTTGAAAATAGCTGAAATTGAGTCATTAGGAGGTGATGTTGCCGAACTTCAGTTAATTAGAAAAAATTTAGAATCAGAAAAAGAAGAACTAAAAAAATCGAATAACTGGGCAGCGAATCAAATTCAACAATATAAAGATAAAGTGGGGGGCTATGAAGAATTGTTGAAATTGCAAGATGAAAAAATCGCAAAACTGGAGGCTTTAAATGAAGAACTTCTTTCTGAAAACACTAATTTGAAATCGGAGAAAAATGAATTAAACGACAGTATTTCTCGACTTAAAAACAATAGAGAAGAGTTAGAAGGTAAAGTAGAAATGGCGTCAAGGTTAAAAGCTGAAAACATTAAAATTATAGCAATTAATTCTAGAGGGAGGGAAAGAGAAGATAAAGAATTCAAACCTCGCCATATTGAAAAACTAAAAATTCAATTCAATCTAGCTGAAAATAGCGTAGCTCAACCAGAAGGAAAGGATATTATTGTAAGAGTCATTAATCCCTTGGGCAATGCACTATTTGATGTAGCAACTGGTTCAGGATCATTTATGATTAATGGAAAGGAAATGTTTTATACTGCTAAACAAGAGATACTTTTCGATAATACTCAGCAAGAGCTTTCTTTTATTTATGATAGAGGTGAAGAATATGAAGAAGGTGTGTATCAATTAGAGCTTTATGCAGATGATTATGTGATCGGTAAAATGAAATTTGTAATTAACTAGTTGGTTTGTAATAAGAATTTCCATGAAGCTGAGAATTACTGCCATTGCTTTTTTTGGATTATTTTTAATACATTTCAATTCCTTTTCACAAAAGCAAAATTACTTAATTCCCGAACTCCTAACTGGTTCAATTGTACCGAATTATATGAATGGCCCTACATTTGGGCCAAGGCTCGGACTTGCTCTTACTTATTATAAACTATCAAAGGTAGAAAATACAACTAACCAATATTATAACTATCCTCTTTTAGGCTTTCATGCTGGTTTCCATAGATTAGGCAATCCATATGTCTATGGAAATGAAATTAACCTAATGCCTGTATTAGGATTAAACCTAAAAAAGGGAATGTTTCAATGGGGAATTGGCGCATCATACTTTACTAAAACACATAGGCAAAATGAAAGGAATCAATCTATTGGAAGCCATTTGAATTGGGCTTTTCAATGGACGTATTATCGCACTTTTAAGATGACCGAAAATAAAGACATTCGTTTAGGAATTGGATATCATCATTCCTCTAACGGTCATACTCAATTGCCAAATTATGGTCTCAATTCGGCTGTACTATCTTTAGCAATCACTCCAAATTCATTGATACAAAGCAATACTAAACAAAAGCAACCAATTTCGAAAAATCGTAATTTATTCCTTTTAGCTAGAAGTGGAATCGGTATTCATGAACTTGGAAGTACTACAGCACCAATTGGTGGAGAAAAGAAATTGGTATTTAGCAATAGTATTGGCGTTGGTTTTACATTTAAAGAACACTTTAGATGGTATGCAGGTTTTGGAACACGTCATTATCAACATTATGCAGATTCCATATCCAAAAGCCCGGAATTACAAGCTTTAAATGTGCACCCTAATAACCATTTCTTTATGATGGGGATAGAATATCTGATCTATCATGTAGGAATTTCTATTGAAGGAGGAATTAATTTGTCAAAGCCTTTTTATTATCATTTTTCTGAAAGATTTGAGAATACTGAAAGTTTGAAATATACTTTGAAAAAAATATTCCCGAGTAGAATGGGATTAAAACTATATCTCATTAATACAGCAAAAAAGCCGAAACATAATGTATACATTTCGGCTCATATTAATGCTAATTTTGGACAGGCTGACTTTTCCGAAGCCAGTTTAGGCTATGTTTATAATTTCAATTAATTTACTTTAACCCTAATTTTACTAACTGCTGATCAAACATTTTCTGTGCAACAGCCTCTTCTTCAATAACATATCTAACTCCAATATATTTCTCAGGTTTGTCTTCAGCATTCAAAATTGGAGAGATAACTGCATCTACCCAATAAACGCTACCATCTTTAGCTTTATTCTTTACTATTCCTCTAAATACATTTCCAGATTGAATTGTATCCCACATCAATTTGTATATTTCAGATGGCATATCAGGATGTCGGAATAGATTATGTCCTTTTCCTATCATTTCCTCTCTAGAATATTTTGCTGTTTCAATCAGCTTTTGATTGACATAGGTAATGGTACCATATAAATCCGCTTCTGAAACAATTGTAGTTTCATTTAGAATATCTTCACGAGCTTTCATTTCAGACTGGAACTTCAGCATCTCATTCATTTGAACTTCCATCTCATCAGACTGCGCACTTAATTCTTCCATGTTTTGACGAAGCTCTTCCTCTTGCTGCTGTAGTTGTTGGTTCTGTTCCTCGGTTTCCTTATTCTTCCGCTCCATTTCCTCTTGGGTAGCTTGCAACTCTTCCATATTTTGGTGCAATTCCTCTGCTTGGGAGCGCATTTGCTCTTCTTGCTCCTGAGAAAGCTCTAGTAATCTCTTCGTATTCGCATTAATTTTGTTCATACTAAAGGATGTAGCTAAACTCTCCCCTAATTTTTTGAGATAATCCACTTTATAATCAGGTAAAACGTGGAATGAAGCCACTTCAAGTATCCCTTCGATTTTTTCATACGTCAATAAAGGCATTATGACAATATTTTTTGGAGGAGCATCGCCTAATCCACTTTTAATTCTTACAAAATCATCAGGTACTTCAGTTAAAAAAATCATATCTTTTTCAAGATAACATTGTCCTATTAAACCTTCACCTGGTCTTACTTTATCTTTTATGGATTTACTTCTCCCAAAAGCAAAGGCTGCTTTCATTTCCATATAAGCTTCTTCACTTTCTTCATCCTTTTCAACCAAATAAATTGCGCCTTGATTACCATCCACATATTTCACAATTTCACTTATCACTTCTTTTGATAAAGCTGCTGGATCATCATATTGGCGAGTCAAATTATTAATTCTACCTAAGCCTTCCGTCACCCATGCTCTGTTTTTTTCTTCTTCTTGGGCTTTTTGAACCTCTTCAAGATTCTTTTTTAAAACACTTTCCGACTCATGAAGTTCTTGCGTTTGCTTTTCATTATTTTCAATCAACTTTTGGCTTTTCAACTCTGCACGATAATTGAAAAAAGACAATAGAAAAACAATAGTATAGGTAAGCAAAAAGGCTACTAAATAATTAAGTTGAAATAAAAATCCTGTAGTAATAAATTCTAAGCTTATATTTTCAATCCACACTAAAGGGATATACTCAATCCCAACAAAAATTAAAAAATTAAGAATAGCAGAAATTATTAAATAAGTTTTCTCTCTAATATCAAACACCAAAAAGGGAATGATTGAGAAAGAAATCATAATTAGATACATAACCAATGGTCTTGATTCATTGCCATTGATCAGATTAGCCGTAAAAACAGCAGCCAGAATCAAAGGGGTTATGGCTACTAAAATTCTGGCCAAATAAACAGCGCCAATTCTATTAAAAACCCAGACTAAAGAAAGTACTAAGATTCCTAAAAGAGGAATAAGAATTAAATCAGGAACATAAAAGTAAGCAATTATTGAAAAAGGAAGTGCTACAAAAAGCATGATAAATAATGCCGCCATATTACTCAGTCTTATTTTGGCATTCCCATATTCAGGATAATGTTTACGAACTTCAATTTTTTGCAAACGGTAAAAAATACTCATAGAAGATTTTTGTTATATATTATATACAATACAAGTCAATCTTAAAAATAGACAAAATATCTTTACTGAAAAAAGATGGTGTAACAAATAAGGGGTTTATACAGTAATATTAGGGCTTTTTGGAACTCTATTTTTGGATTTTTGGAAAAGAATTATATTCAAAAATCCGTAGTATGAAACTGATATACTCCCGAAACTATATTCGAATTTACTGTATATCAATTGGTTGCGATATTCATACTCCCCTACTTCCTTTAACATCTCTTTATTTAAAGAAACTGAATAATGGATTTTTCCATAATCATTTTCAAGACGTTGAAAATAATCTGATTCTTTTGGAACTAAAAGAACAGTAATAATCAATATTGATGTTAGAATAAGGAATAGCTTTCTAAGCATAATATGAAAACATGCCTAAGCGAAAAAAGTTGAGTTTAAATTAAATAATTATAAACCTTTGCAATCCCCTTCAAATTCTTCAAGGAATTCAAAAGTTAATTTATTATCATCAGAACGAAGAATTTCCAACACATAAATTCCACGAGTATAAGATTTGGCCTCAGAATTCAACCATACAGTATCGGAATGAAAGGAATCTTCCTCAGAAATCCCAGAAGCAATAAAATAATCTGTACGTAATGTATCAAAATTGTACCAACAGGTATATTGTTGCAAAGGCAGGAATCCAGTGGAGTCGGCCTCTCCTCCAATATCAAAGTAAAAAGAGTCAAAATCTATACCACTATCATTATAAACAGCTAAATTTACTTTATCGACTTGAGTATTTCCGCATATTACAGGTATGCATAAATCTTGGCTTGCATCATCCAAGTCCATACACCCAAAAGCAAAAATCAATACGAAGAGAACAGATAAAAAGTATTTCATATATTTCAATAATCAGTGATAAGACATTAAAATTAGTGTAAAGGTTGTAAGCCAAAATGAAATTTATTAAGAAACTTTCAGTTAAGTTTTGTTGAATAAGAAGTAAATCACTATTTTTGCGCTTCAAATTTAAACAATTATACAATGCAATTGAAAAATTATGAGACGGTATTCATACTTACTCCCGTTTTATCTGATGCACAGATGAAGGATGCTGTCGACAAGTTCAGAAAAGTCTTAGAGGACAAAAAGGCTGAAATCATTAATGTTGAGCAATGGGGCTTAAAAAAATTAGCCTACCCTATTCAGCATAAAAGTACTGGTTTCTACAACCTAATTGAGTTCAAGGCAACCCCTGAAGTTGTTGCTGCACTGGAGTTGGAGTATAGAAGAGACGAGAAAATCATGAGATTCTTAACAGTAGCTTTAGATAAGCATGCTATAGAATACGGAGACAGACGCAGAAAAGGCGCATTTAATAAACCTAAAGAACAAAAAGAGGAGGTAGCGAAATGACACTTCATAACGAGCCAATAAACCAGAAAAAGCAGGATAATCAAAAGAAATATTGCCGATTCAAAAGATACGGTATCAAATATATTGATTATAAAGATCCTAACTTCTTATTGAAGTTTGTTAATGAGCAAGGTAAATTATTACCAAGCAGAATTACAGGAACTAGCGCTAAATATCAGAAAAAGGTATCACAAGCAGTAAAAAGAGCAAGACACATTGCTTTATTACCTTATGTTACTGATTCATTAAAATAATTAACCCAAAAATATTTATAAAAATGGAAGTAATCTTAACACAAGATATAAATGGATTGGGCTATAAGAATGATACAGTAACTGTTAAGCCCGGATATGGTAGAAATTATCTAATCCCTCAAGGATTTGCTATCATTGCCAATAATTCAAACGCTAAGAAAATTGCTGAAAATATTCGTCAAGCAGCTCATAAAGCAGAAAAACTGAAAAATGATGCTGAAGAATTAGCTAATAAAATTGGTGATTTAACTTTAAATATTAAGACTAAAGCTGGAGAAAGCGGTAAAATATTTGGTGCAGTAACTACTGTTCAAATTGCGGATGCTCTAAGAGAAAAAGGTTTTGATATTGATAGAAAGAAAATTGCTATTTCAGGAGATATTAAGCAATTAGGAGAATATAAAGCGAATATTGACTTGCACAAAGAAGTGAAGAAAGAAATTTCACTTGTTGTGGAAGCTGATTAATAAACTTTTAAAATAAAAAAAAAGCCTTTTGCAGTAATGCGAAAGGCTTTTTTTATACCCTATCATTTCCCCCACAAAATAAATGGTGCCCAATAGTAAGGAGCGCTATAATCTGAATTGATTAAATCAAGTTTTGCTTCTCTAAGTGAACTAGAAAAAGAAGCTTCATCAGTCATTAAATTTGCATCATAAAAGGATTTCATCAAGATCGATGTCGATTGATCGGCTACTTTCCATAAGGATAAAACCAAATTATCAGCTCCAGAGTAAGCAAATGCTTGGCCTAATCCCATTACACCTTCTCCCCTATTAATTTTACCTAAACCAGTTTCGCAAGCCGACAAGACCACTAATTCAGCATTTAAACTTAATCCATATATTTCGCCAACATATAAAATCCCATCTTCAGAATTATCCTCCAAATCATATTGCTTAAAATAGACGCCTGATAAATCAGGTGCTTCCATATTTACGGTTCCATGGGTAGCCAAATGGATAAAACGATAGCCTTCTAAATTTGAATTTTTAAAATTTGCTTCTGTAGCAGAAACCTTCAAAAGCGAATTAACTGAAATTTTCTGCTTTTCGCTCCATTCCTTAAAATGCTCCGCTTCTTCTTCTGATGCAGGTAAGCTAGAAATTGCTCCTCCAAATTCTACTGGTGAGATTAATAGACTTTCATTTTTATATTCCTTTTTTAACTGACTATTATATAAACTAGCGGAATAAGCATAAGTGATTTCATAATCCTTAATTAGGTAATCCAAATCATAAAACACCAAGTCTTTAGTCTTATCTTCATTCTGAATTAAGGCATCAAAAGGTATCGTTGCCAATTCTCCATCAGGAATAATTACTAGTTTCTTTATATTCTTACCTATGCCTTTTGGAAACAAATGGTCAAAAAGACTAAATGAAATCTCCTTAAAACTACCAGAAAGATTATATACCATAGTGTTTCGGTAAGCCTTAATAAATTTTACAATCTCATCATTGAAATAAATCCTATTAAAATAGAAATCATCACTTTCAATTGTATATAAATAAATTTCATTGGTTTTAGGTGCCATTGAATATTCAAAAATAGCTTCCCCGGGTTTTAATTTCTCTTGAATATCTTTAATCTCTATCTCTTTATTTTTATGCTTTAGATTAAAGTAATCAGGATATACTTTTTCCAAATCGGCAATAAATCTTTGAAATTCATTCTTGACCTGAAAATATCGATCACGTAAATAGTTCAATTCCATTGGATCTGACTCTAATGAAATTTGATTATTGAGATAAGCCATTTGGCTGGTCAATGACTTTTCCTTTTCCAATAATTCATTTGGTATACGGGCAAAACTTTTGGCTTCTGCTTCTATTACAGCATTAAAAAGCATAGAAGATTTCGACTTTTCTGAATAAGAAAATGCTTTTTGAAGAAATTCATCTCCAATAAGAGTTACATCATCCAATTGAATTGCAATGCGTTGACCGTCTTCAAACAATTCGGCTGCTAAAGCACTTAAATCCAGCAGATCTTTTTTATTATTTGTGCTAGATCGCATAGTCGCTAACAGATCATCAGCTAAATCAATAGCATCCAAAGCAAAAATCAAATGATCTTTTTTAAGCGAATATCCAAAATAATAATTTTCTAGAATGCTAGCTTTCCTCAAAAGAAAAACCACTTGAAGATTTAATTTATTGACATCCTCAACTTTAGGGTTAGCAGAGAACTGAAGTTTTTCAAATTTGAAACTATTGGCTTTTAATGCTCTCTGAATAAAAGCAAGAGATTCTTCATACTCATGTTGCTTTAATTTCAATTCAGATAACTGAGCAAATACATTAGCTAATTCTGAATGTCTAGTTCCATAATTCTGTTGATAAATTTCTTTAGACTCATTAAAATAATCTTCAGCTAAAACTAATTGATCCGTTTTTAAATAAATATTCCCAATATTCATTTTAATGAATGCCTCTGTTGGCAACCCCTCTTGATGGTCTACCTTCCATTTACTTAATGCTAGATTTAGTAAACGCAGTGCATTCACATAATTACCCTGATTAGCCTCAACTAAACTGATATTAATTGAAATTTGAATGATCTTATCAAGAAATTCCTCAGCATCCGTTTCATAAATTGCTAAAGCTTGTTCGTAATTGTTAATTGCTTCTACAGAATTAGTTTGAGAATAAACCAAGCCAATATTATTGAGTAAATCTGCTTCGTTTTCTTCACTTATACCTTCAATCTGCCCGTAATAATTTAAGGATTGTCTTAAATACTCTAATGCTTGATCATCTTTGCCTGCATTCCATAATAAAAGACCATAATTTTTTAGAAGCCGAGCGTAAATTTCAGTGCTTTTGGAAATTGAATCACTTTCTAGATTGAGCAATTGCTCCAGTAAATCTTTGGCCAAATCATTTCTACCCTTTAAAAAGTAGAGTTCTGCAATTAATGCTTTATTTTCTAAGTTAGAGTTCAATTTTTTAATCTGAAGAATCAATTGGTCAATATTCTTACTTCTTGATTCACTAATGGTTTTACGGTAATTCTCAGACAAGAATTGTCCATTTGAATAAATTGATGTAAAAAATAAGAGGAAGAAAATAGAGTACTTAAGCATTATTAAAAATTATAGTTATAGCTTAAATTGATCACATGTTTTCTTGTTAAACCGTCAGGATTAACTTTTCTATCTGTTATTCTGTGACCATAAATAAATTGAATACTTGAAAAAACATTGAATTTATAGTTTACCCCAGCTAATCCAGATAATGCTAAACCAGTAGTGCCATCTAATTTTTCATATTCATCATTTTCATTTAAAATTTGATCTTTTGTAATTCTATAAATTGGAAGTAAACCTAAGCTAAAATTCAATCTTGACATTCTAAAATTTCTTTCAAGGCGCATCATTACATCTGCTCCTCTTTTTAACAATATACTAGCATCATGCTCTCTCACATAAGACATCCCTCCTTCGTACCACGACCATTTATCTTCAGTTGGCTCAAAAGTATTCTCATTAATATGAATGATAGGCTGCTGATACCCAGCTGAAATCATCCATTCCTTATTTATAAAGGTGGCACCTGCAATAAAATCAAAAGTCCCTAAAGAGGTTTGATAATACATAGGCAAAACAGATTGTCTGTCGGTTGGCCTCAAATCTGATCTATTAGTTGGGATTTTTGCTCCTAATGTTCCCATAATATTGTATGTCGGATTAGACTTTAGGTTTTTAGTTAAACTTAAGGAAATATCCCCTAAACCAGAAGTACTGGCAAAATTACCATCTATCCGCATATATGGAACTTTCACTTGTAAATCATATTCCCCAGCTATTATCAATCCAAAATCAACAATTCCAGCTCTAATAATTGGGGATGTATTACTTTTTCCTTCATATAAAGTCAATCCTACAGAGCGCAGTTTTATAGGAACTTTCTTATTAAAGTCTTGGGCCGGTTTCATAGCACCCATAGTACAAAAGCCAGCGTCACTACAACCTTGACTAAAACCTACATAAGAGAAAAAAATAAAGGAAAAAATCAATATAACCTTCATGTTCTTAAGCATAATTTCAAATTTAAAATGCTATTTAACTAGTAATATGAAAATGTAATTAAAACTTATGTAATAATAAAGATTAATTTACATTTAATGTCAATATCTATAATAATTCAAAGCTATTGTAAAAGTACATTTTTGATAAATTAGTTGACCCTTCCGAAATTATTTTCTAACCAAATGACCATTATTGACGATATATATAACAATTCAAATATCATACATTACATTTACAGTTTTAATACATATATCACTTTATAAAGAAGATTATTTCAATTATCTTAATGGAATATTATCTACTTTTTAAATTGTTCTGATGAAGTACTGGGGGGAGTATAAAATTAGATTGGCAAAAACTATTTTAGGTCAACAGAATGCAATAGAAAACTTATCATATTATCGCAATCAGTTATTCTATTATTTAATTCTATACACTTTAGCCTTCTCCCCAATCGCCATAGTGCCAGGTATTTTTGCTTCTATTCAAACAGGATTTGTTAATCTGGCTATTTTAAATGTTGCTACAGTTTTAACCTTATTAATTCTAGGATTCGTAAAGCCTATCAAAATTGAAATCCGAAAACTAATATTGATCTTAATTTTATTCATAATTTCCTGGACTTTATTATTCGAATTAAAACTTGAAGGGCCAGGTTTGATGTATTTATTCTCTGTAACTATCGTCACTTGTTTAATCCATTCAGGGAAAATAGCTTATTTGCTAATCTTCATTAATTCCATACTTTTAGGGTTTATTGGATTCAATATTGAATTCCAATGGCTTTCTTTAGCTATTACGGAAGGTCAATCTATAACTACATGGTTTGGAATTGTAGTTAATCTAATTTTTCTAAGCTTCGTCATTGTTGGCTGTTTTGAAATAATATTCAAAAAATTAGAAAAAATTATTATTCAACAAAGACAGCTTAACGAAACTGTAAATCAGGACAATATCAAAATATTGGATTCACAGAAAGTGCTAAAAGAGAAAAACGAAGAACTCAATCAATTTGCTCATACCATAGCTCACGATTTAAAAGAACCATTGCGATCAATGCAGGCATTCGCACATTTAACCATAAGCAAATACAAAGACTCAATTCCTGAAAAAGGGCAAGAATTTCTAAGCCATATTCAAACTTCATCTCAAAGAATGGCGCTTTTACTAGATTCTTTGCTTGAATATTCACAAATCGGTAAAGGAAAACAAAAATCCGTTTTTTCTGTGAAGGAATTGGTCAATGAGCTAGAAAAAGATTTGAGCCAGTTAATTAAAGAAAATTCAGCAAAAATTAATTATAACGCTTTACCCGAAATAATTGGATATGAAATAGAATTCAAGCAACTATTACAGAACCTAATTGCCAATGCAATCAAATTCAAAAAAGATGATGAAGACATTGAAGTTAAAATTGAAGCTAAAGAAAAGGATAAATATTGGGAATTTTTAGTTACTGACAATGGAATTGGGATTAATTCCAATCATAAAGAAAAAATATTTACTATTTTTCACCGACTGCACAAAGACAAATTTCCTGGAACCGGTTTAGGTTTAGCCAACTGTAAAAAAATTGTAGAAATACATGGAGGCAAGATTTGGGTCGATTCAATTCCAGAAAAAGGAAGCACCTTTTATTTCACCATAAGCAAAGACTTAGAATCTTCTAAAAATGGATAAAGTGGAATACCCATCCATATTCAGTGCTATACTCCACCGCTGGAGCAGGAAATTTCGTTAAGTTCAAAGCCTCAAGAACTCCCTTTAAAAACTTACTTTTTGGATTAAGCTTTGCATAATCAATATCTGGAGACAAGAAAAATTGCCTATAGCGATTAATTTCAGGTATTGGCTCACCTCCAACTGTGGCAGGATTTTTAAATTCCGATAGCATTCCGCCTGCGCTATAGCCAAAAGCTAAATTTAGCCAATCTGGTATTTTATCATTTGAAATTATTTTATTGAGATTGAAACTTAACCAATAAGTTTGCGCATTATAATCTGTAAAAAGGCTTTCTAATGCATTCTCACCCAATACTCGAGGATTAATTTTTGAATATGGAGTTGGGTAATATGAAAATTTCAATTTAATAGCTTGTTCATTTACAAATTTTTGCTGGAGCATAAATAATAATGTGCCGGCAGTGTTAGCATAAACATCTCCCCAAGAAAAACCATAGCCTTCGTAAAGTCCATCAAATATTTCAATTGGTAATTGGAATATAAAGCCTAAACTTCCTCCAAGAAAAATAGCTGTGTTTTCGTTTAGACCACTCCATTTCATCATCTGATAGCCCGCCCTGCTTTGGTGGTAGGCAATGTAGGCATGAGCCACTTTATCCATCTGCTTCCATCCAGCATTATCATTATAAAAATGCATAGGGACACGCTCGTGATCTTTATACCAGACTTCAGACAAATACAATATACCAGCTGTGTAGGAAGCAGCCGTTAATCCAGCAGAAATTCCAAGTCTGGTTTTATTAATAGATTGGACTGTATCAGCTTTTTGAGCAGAAACAGCATTTGAAATAAAGATTAAACAAATATATATTACGTTTATTTTTTTGTTCGGCATTGCTATACAAAAATCTAATTATTTTTTGTCTTTTAAAGGTTATCATTTTTTTGGGACTTGTACAAACAATATCAGAAATCTAATCTTAATTAAGAATATTTTATTTCACTTGATTAAAAATCAAACAGAAAATTGGTAGATAAATTTCTTTGAACTATATTTCCCTAACGAACGTTTGTTTATTATATTTGAGGAATGATAACTAAGACTAAGTTAAATAGAAAACAACAAATAATAGAAAAAGCTACAGAACTTTTTCAAAAGCAAGGTTATGCTGCTACTAGTATGCGAGATTTAGCTGGTTATATCGGCATAGAAGCGGCTAGTTTATACTCACATATTAAATCTAAGGAAGAAATACTACAAACCATTTGTTTTCAAATGGCCAATGATTTTTTCGAGTCATTAGAAAAAATTGAATTGGAAAAATTAAGTGCAGACCAAAAATTAAAAAAAGCAGTTATTTCCCATGTAAAAGTTTTAACTAAAGACAGTGCTGCAAGTGCTGTTTTCTTTTCAGAATGGAGACATTTGAGTGAATCATATCTGAAAGATTTTTTGGGAATGCGTAACAATTACGAAAATAAATTCATACAAATATTAATTGATGGGCATAAAGAAGGAGTATTTAAGAAGATGGATGCAAAATTCACTGTTTTAGCATTACTTTCTTCCATCAACTGGATGCCTTCTTGGTACAAGCCTGAAGGCAAATTAACACCCGAGGAAATAGCTGAGAATGTAACAGATGTTTTCATTAATGGACTTAAAATTAGATCTTAAAAATATAAAATTATGTACGGAGGCGGACAAGTATTTGAATCTTCATCAGTAAACAATGACTTATTGAAAGATGAAGACCCACAAAAATTAGCTGAATTTGAAGCTCGCATCGAAAGAGGTGAAAAAATAGAACCTAATGATTGGATGCCTAAGCTTTACAGAAAGCAGTTAATCAGAATGATTGAACAACATGGTCATTCTGAAATTATTGGGGCTTTGCCAGAAGGAACTTGGATTACAAGAGCGCCCGGTTTCAAGAGAAAATTAGCCTTAATGGCAAAAGTTCAGGATGAAGTTGGTCATGCTCAATTGCTTTATGGCGCTGCCGAAACTTTGGGCAAAAGCCGCGAGCAAATGATCGAAGATTTGATCACTGGGAAATCTAAATATTCCAACATCTTCAACTACCCTACTTTCACTTGGGCAGATTCTTGTTTTATTTCATGGTTAGTAGATGCAGGCGCTATAGTAAACCAATTAGCAAATGCTAGAGGAAGTTACGGTCCTTATTGCCGTGCTTTAGATAGAATTTGTGCTGAGGAATCATTTCACTTAAAATATGGTCATCATTGTGTAATTCATTTAGCAACTGGAACTCCAAAGCAAAGAGAAATGATGCAGGAAGCAGTAAATAGATGGTGGGCACCCATGATGCACTTTTTTGGGCCTTCTGATAAAATGTCAACGCATACTCAAATTTTAACCAAATGGAAAGTTAAAATGGCTACTAATGATGAATGCCGTCAGCAGTTCTTGGATATGTATGTTCCTAAAATCTGGGAATTAGGATTGAAACTTCCAGATGAAAATTTGAAAAAGAATTCAGAAACTGGTGAATGGGAATTTACAGAGCCAGATTGGGAAGAATTTAAAAGGGTGATTAATGGTGATGGCCCATGTAACAAAGAGCGTTTAGCAGTTAGAAGAACAGCTGAAGAAAGAGGCGCTTGGGTTAGAAGAGCTTTAGCAGCCAAAACCAAAGGTGAAGAATACGTAGCACCGCTAGCTTAATTAATTACGAATTAGGAATTGGTCAATTACGAATAGCTCTATGATTCATCAGTTCCTAATTATTAATCCTTAATTACTAATTATTAATTAAAAAAATGTCTGATTTTTTAAACTCCTTAGATCCTCGGATCAACAGATTAAATATACCTGCTGAATTTGGTACAACTTTTCCTTCGAAAGATAGCAAAGATCAATTTGTGACTTTTGAAGTATTTGTTCAGCCTAAGGAAAACAAACCTTATCAGCATGAAGGAATAGTGCATGCTCCAACCATTGATATGGCATTTTTATTCGCCAAAGAGCAATTCAGTCGTAGAGGTATGAGTTGTACAGGAGTTTGGGTAGTGAACACAAATAATGTTAAAGTGTCTCCTATCACTGAAAATAATGAAGATATCTACGATTTCATTCATGAAGAAATAATGGAAGGTGCCGAGAAAGGTAAAGCTGAAAAATATGAGATCTTTCATCTAAGAAAAAGAGGCAAACAACATGTACATGTTGGTAATTTAGAAGCCTCTTGCTATGAAGAAGCACTTTTAAAGGCTAAAGGTCAATTTCAAGAAGAAAAATCAGTATTGAATATTTGGGTAGCTAAATCTGAGAAATTCATGAAAATTGAAGGAGAAGATTTTGCAGATATTTGGGAAACACTTCCTGATAAAAAATATCGAGATGCCATGGATTACAAGGCAACCGATAAAATCAAGAAATTTAAAGCAGAACAAAACGCATAAGCCATGACGGAAGAAGCATTAAAAGATTTATTATATAAAATAGCGGATGATTTATTGATCTTAGGTCATAGAAATTCCGAGTGGACGGGTGTTGGCCCATTATTGGAAGAAGATATCGCCTTCTCATCCATGGCGCAAGATAAAGTGGGGCAAAGTTTAGCTTTTTATAATTTATTGCATGAATTGGGCGAGCAAGATCCTGATACTGTTGCTTTCACTAGAAATGCAGATCAGTTTCATAATAGTCAGTTTGTGGAGTTGCCCATTGGTGAATATGATTTCAGCTTAATTCGCCATTTCTTATTTGATCATGCTGATTATATTAGATTTAGCATGTTAGCTGATTGCCCGATTGAGGAACTAGCACAAGTAGCCAGAAAACTGAAGGGCGAAATCAAATACCATGTAATGCATGCCAATACATGGATTAAGCAATTGGCTACTGCAAATGAAGAGGCACATGACCGATTACAAAAGAGTTTAGATGAAGCCTTACCTTATGCTTTAGGCGTGTTTGAGCCTTCTAAATTCGAAAATGAGATTATAGGAGCTGGAGTATATCCTGGTGAGAAAGCCATAGAAGAGCAATGGAAAGAAAATATTGAATTAGTTTTAGATAAAGCAGGTTTAAAATTACCTGATTGGAATACTGTTGAACCCGTTTATGGCGGTAGATACGGTAAACACACTGAGCATCTTCAACCATTGTTAGAAGAGATGAGTGAGGTATTTAGGGTTGACCCTACAGCTGATTGGTGATCTTTTTTCTAAAGTAGAAAAAGAGATGTGATTATTGTTAACTGTTGACTTAATTCCTTGATAACTATATCCTAAAGAGGATTTTCAATGCTATGAAGCTAAGTAAATTCGATTTTCGAATTTTTCGCTTTAGCGAAAATACTTTTGTTTTCTTTGTAAGTTTTCCCGATGAATACGGGACAAGTTGTGGTTAAAAAAAATGTTAGCATGTTCTACTATCAGTAGCATATTTCCACCACAAAGAAACAAAAGAACACAAAAGAAAATAACTAAAGTTATTTTTGAGTTTGTAGGGAAAGTTGAGGCTTCAAATCTAAACTTAATTGCATTGGAAGGGATTATAAGCGTGTAAATTGAGAAGCATTTATCTTGTTATATAGTAGCTGTGTTATAATTGTTAAATAAATTAAGAAATGACATTAACTGAGGATAAAATATTGGAGTTGTTGAAAGAGGTGAAAGATCCTGAAATCCCTGTTATTTCATTAGTTGATTTAGGAGTGATTACAGGCATAGAGATCGAAAACGATCATGTGACTGTCAATATGACTCCTACTTTCATTGGCTGTCCTGCTATGGATTATATGAAGCAAGATGTAGTGGATGTGCTCAATAAAAACGGTATTGAAAACCATACGGTCAATTTAAATTTAAAAACCACTTGGAGTTCGGATTTGATTTCAGAAGAAGGCAAAAAAGCTTTAAAGAAATTTGGACTTGCTCCTCCCCCAGTTCACAATAATGTAATTGAAGATTTGGATATTCTGGAACATGCTGAATGTCCGAATTGCGATAGTACTAACACAACCTTAAAATCTCCTTTTGGTCCTACTCTTTGTAGATCATTGCATCATTGCAATAATTGTGGTGAAGCTTTTGAGAGTTTTAAGCCTATTTAGGTATTTAGGTGTTTATGTGATGAGGTTTGGAAGTGAGCATGTAGGTCTTAACCAAAAGCTTAACATTTTGAAACGTTGGTATTGATTTTTCAAAGATTGGTATGGACACACGCGATACGCGTGCGCCAACTAGGGGTTTGGCTGTGAATATGTGGAGCTGTTAAAATATTCAACTAATAGCAATTAGGGGCATATCCTCCTGAACTAGTTTTAAAATATCTGGTGTTATTTAAGTATAATTTTTGATTGTCGTAGCTAAGCACAAAAATAAACTCATCTCCGTTATAATAAAGAAGTTGTAGGGCAGGATTCCCTTCAGAATCAATAATTATATTCCATTTTCCATTTCCATTGTTTTTAGAAGCCGAACTAGCAGATGCACCTAATGCATCAATTGACATACTTGACCTCCCAGAGTAAGTAAAATAACCTTGCGAACACAAATCATAAATTTTTTTATTTGAATACCCACCGCCATCAAGCCCAGAAACTCCGCTGCTAGAGTAGTATGATTCCATATAAGTCAATCTAGAATTGGATAAAAATTGTTTCCATTCCTCAAGCTCAGCCGTTCTATCAACCTCTTTGAATTGAACAGATTTTAATATTGTTAAACATAAATCTTTATAAGTATCATCAAATAAATTTGAAGTAGTGATAGCTGAAATGGTTAATCCTGGATTATACATAAATGGTTTTGGTAGACCTATAATATATGCTTTGGCTTTTTCCCATTCCATCATTCCTGAAAAGTAACCACCAATTGCATTCTGATTTAAGGATTGAAGTTCTCCTTCTAATTGAAAGTATGTTCCCTGCCCCTCCTGTATACCTTGCAGAGCCTGTTGACGAAGTTCATGTATATTAAATTGATGTGGTTGAATTATGATTAATCCAGCTTTGGTGTTTGAGCCCATTAAATACATCCCTTCTGATTCTTGTCCAATCCAACCATCTGGAATTTTAAATGACAACCCCAGTTTTTCATAATTAACCAAATTTGTGTTGGTACTTTGACTGAAAATATTATGAATTGAACTTAGGATAACCAATATAATCAATGATTTTTTCATAACAACATGATTTAATAGCGTTATGAAAATACAATATTTCTTAATGAAATACTATAGTATTTAAAATTTAGATGAGAAATAAAGCTTATTTGAGTAGGGGTTAAAACATATTTATTGAAAAATATTTAAATCATGACATTTCATAAATTCCTATGAAATCAATCCACCAAAACATTAGAAATATAAGTCGATTTGGTCAACATCCACAGAAGGAAAAATACAATCGCCCATTTCAGGTAGACATCATAATAATCTTTGGTATCCTTATAGCGAGTTTCTTTGATTTCGGCTTTTTCGTATTCATCAATTAAGCTGAAAACCTCTTCTAATGCCTGATTATCGGTTGCTCTGTAGAATTTACCTTCGCCAATTTCTGCTATTTGTTTTAATCCTGTCACATCCATTGAGTTTTCAATGTATCGGGTTCTTCCAAAGAAATCTTTTCCGTATGGTACTTTACCTTCCTTACCTATAGCAATGGTATAAATTTTAATATCATAAGCATTGGCTAATTTTGCAGCGGTTTCAGGGTCTATATTACCAGCGTTATTATCCCCATCACTTAATAAAATCAAAACCTTAGATTTTGAATCTGATTCACGCATTCTGTTGGTTCCCACTGCCAACGCACTTCCTATAGCTGTTCCAGAAGCTTCCATCATTTTAAAATTGATATCTGTGATCTGATTTTTAAGCATTTTGTAATCTGTTGTCAGTGGAGATAGTGAATAAGCTTCACCACTGAAAATAGTCAATCCTATCCTATCCTGAAATCTACCATCAATAAAATCATTTGCAACTTGTTTGGCTGCCTCCAAGCGATTAGGCGTGAAATCTTGAATCTTCATGGATTCTGATATATCCAACACCAACATAATATCAATTCCCTCAGTCCACTGCTCAACGCGCTCGTTGGTTTGCTGTGGACGAGCTAAAGCCAACAACATTAAAAGGGCTGAAAATAATAATAGAATGAGCGGAATAAATCGGAGAATAGAAGAAAATTGAAAACCAATCCCCTCACCTCTGAAGGCAACCGGTACTTTTGGGCTTAATCTACTTTTTAACCACTCTACCAAAAGATAAACAATAGGCAAAGCAATCATTGCATAAAAAGCCATAGGAAATTCATACTCAAAAGCTTTAAGCCTTTCAGGAAAAAACCAATCTAAACTCAACCAATTATTACTTTCCATCTGTGATCGCTTTAATTCTTTCTTCTAAAATAACATCGGTATAACTCAATAGGAATCGGAAAGCCTCCGTGGCATTTTCTCTTCCTTTTGAGGAATAAATGGTTCTGTCTATAGACTTTAAATTCTCATACAACTCCTCATTCTGTTGCATTTGATTAATTTCTTTACTGGTCAGCTTCGCATAAGGTGATTTTGAAATAAATTCTGCATGCTTTTTCCAAGTGTATAGCAGTTTTTCAATTTTCTCTACTGGCATTTCCCCTACTGAGGATAATTTATTTTCGAACGAAATGCTAAACTTCTTATGTCTTTTATTCAATCGCCATATCTGCCACTTCTTTCTTAATTTTTTACCGAAAATTATAATGACCAACAGAATTATAATTCCTAATGCAATTAAAAAAGCTAGTAAATAAGGATAATTGAAATCCTTATCGAGCTTAGAGATAATTGTCTCAGTTTTCATTTGTAAAGTATCACTAACTACTTGAATCTGCTCTTCTAAGTAAATGGAATCCGTTTTGGCATAAACAGCAGTACTATCTTCTCCCTGAATTATAAAAACAGGAAGCTTTACGTTTTGTACCTTATCAATTTCGAATGAAGTCAATGTATAAACTACGCTGTCAAAACTTTGAGTGCTGTCTGATTTGGTAGGAAAATATTGCTTTTTACTGTATTCAAATGGAGCATAATCATAAAGCGAATCAGGCAATAAAATCTGAAAATCAGCTGGATAACGAACACTTAAGCTGTATTTAACAGGTTCCCCAAGTGCCATGCTGTCCTGAAGGAATTTTCCTTTAGGCTCAATTTGTTGACCAAGTAAACTTATACTGAATGCAAGACTGAAAATTAAGCTCAACCCGTATTTCTTCATGCTTTTTTCTTGCTTAAATTCCTGATTTTAAATAGTTTGATTAATTTGGAAGTGTAATCTTCCTGAGTATCAATTAGTAGATAATCTGCTTGATTTCTTTTACAGATATCCTTCAATTCTGAAGAGTGATCCTTATTTTTTTGCTGAAAATGCTTTTTAAATGTGGCACTTGAAGTATTCACCCATCTCGTTTTCCCTGTTTCCTTATCTTTTATCGGTACAATGCCCAGCATTGGCAAATCAGTTTCCAATTTATCTTTAATATGAATCACAATTAAATCATGCTTACGAGCTAAAGCTCTCAAATGATGTTCATAGCCTTCATCTACAAAATCACTGATCAGAAATATCACACTTCGTCTTTTGACTAATCCCAACAAATAGGAAAGTGCTTTGTCCAAACTAGTTTTTAAGGATTGTGGCTTTAAATCAAAAAGCCTAGTGATAGCGTAATATCCATGCTTTTGTCCTTTGCCTGGCTTTACATATAATTCTCTTTGATCGGAATATCCAACCATTCCAACCTGACTTCCTTCTTTTAAAGCCGAGATACACAAAATACCCGCTATTTCTTTAGCTATATCGGATTTTTGCTTGCCTTCTAAGCCAATTTCTTGTGAAGCACTTACATCAATCAGAAAATAAACACTCTGCTCTTTATCTTCTTTAAATGTTTTTACAAAAGTACCGTGGCCTTTGGCTGAAACATTCCAATCGATCGTACGCACGTCATCCCCGTATTGGTAAGGCCGCACATCATCAAATTCCAAACCTGAACCTTTGAATACCGAGTGAAAATCACCCTGCATTTGATTGTTCACGGCTTTTCGAATTTTTATTTCATATTTCCGAAGCTTTTTAAAGAGCTCCCTCATAATAGGTCTTTTAAATTGTTAATTTTGCATCGCATAAAACTCAAACGAAAAAGATAACGATAATTGTTGTTATCAGTTTACAAAAATATAATTGGCAATGATTTTGATGAAGTCAATTGTAATATTAATTAAAAAATGAGAAAACTTACTTACATCATCGCAATATTAACCATAGTTTCCTGTAGTGGAAAAGAAGAACGACCAAAAGGTGTAATTCCTCCCGAAAAAATGGCCTTAATTTTATCAGATATTTATTTTGCCGAATATAAAGCTACTCATATCGGACTCAAAAACGATTCGGCAGAAAAGATTTTACGTCATTATGAACTTAAGATATTTGAGGATCATGAAACCAATGATTCTGTTTATAAAGAAAGCTTTAAGTACTATTTAGAGCATCCCAATCAATTGGAGGCAGTATATGATATAGTTATTGACACAGTCAGTTTACGCGACCAAGTAAGCAACGCTAACTCCAAAAAAGAAAATAAAAACCGATAATATACCTTTCTTAAATTTATGATTTTACCGCAGGACTTTGAGCAAAGAATTGGATTTGATAAAGTTAGAGAATTAATTTCTGCAGAATGTAGTAGTAATTTAGGTCAGGAAATAGTAGAAAAAATGAGCTTTATCCAGAAATATGATAAGCTTGAGGCTCTATTACTACAAACTCATGAATTCTTAAAGATATTTCAATCAGGCGAATATTTTCCTTCTGGAAATTTTATCGATGTTAGCCATTTCATTAAGAGAGCAAAAGTAAATGGTGCATTTTTAACAGAAGAAGAGTTTTTCGATTTAAAATTAAGCCTTAAAACGATATTAGATTGTATATCCTTCTTTGATAAATTTGAAAAAGACTATCCATCACTTTTCAAGTTAAGGAAAGCTGTTAATCTGGAATCTACCTTGTATAAAGCCATAGATGCCAAAATTGATGAAAGAGGTTCTTTAAGAAATAATGCTAGCCCCGCTTTGCAGCAAATCAGAACGGATATTTTCAAAGCTCAAGCTCAATTAAGAAAGCAGGTTGAAAAAATTTATAAAGAAGCATCTGCTAATAAGTTTACTCCTGAAGATGCCTCTATAACAGTAAGAGATGGAAGAATTGTAATCCCTGTCTTAGCAGAATATAAAAGACGAGTCAAAGGCTTTATTCATGATCAGTCAGGAACGGGGCAAACCGTCTACATCGAACCTGCAGAAGCCTTAGAACTAAATAATGAAGTTAGAGAACTAGAGTATGCCGAACGCAGAGAAATTGTTAAGATTCTTACTCAATTGACAGCTTTGGTAAAGCCTGAATTGGAAAATCTGGAAAAGGCATATAGATTTTTATCTATAGTAGATTTTATCAGAGCAAAAGCTCGATTTGCGCAAAAAATTGGAGCTGTACTTCCTCAATTAGAAAATTCAAGAATAATTGAATATAGAAATGCTGAGCATCCATTACTGAAATTAAGTCTGGCAGAGCAAAATAAGAAAGTAGTCCCACTTTCTATTCAGTTGAAAGGCGATAAAAGAATATTGATTATTTCAGGCCCCAATGCAGGAGGTAAATCAGTAGCGCTAAAAACGGTTGGGCTATTGCAGTTTATGTTACAGTGTGGTTTGCTCATTCCAGTGCATCCTGACAGTAAATGTGGGATTTTCTCCAATCTGTTTATAGACATAGGCGACCAACAAAGTATTGAAAATGATTTGAGTACTTACAGTTCGCATCTTCAAAACATGAAGAATTTCCTTCTGAATTCTAATAAGCAGACCTTGTTTTTAATAGATGAATTTGGAACTGGAACAGAGCCAAGATTTGGTGGGGCTATAGCAGAATCTATTTTAGAAGAATTATATAGTCAAAAAGCATTTGGAGTCATCACCACTCACTATGACAACATCAAAAACTTTGCGGTAAAAAATCAGAATGTCATCAACGGTGCCATGAAATTTGATGAACGAAATCTGGAACCGCTATACGAATTAGAAATTGGCAAACCAGGAAGTTCCTTCGCCATAGAAGTGGCTGAAAAAATGGGCATCCCTCCTGCTATTTTGAATAAAGCCAAGGGAAAAATCGGGACAGAGCGAGTGAATTACGATAAGCTTCTCAATCAATTAGGAAAGGAAAAGCGAGAACTGGAAACTAAAATAAAAGAAATTCAGAAAAGAGAAGGGCACCTTGAAAAAAGTGCTCAGGATTATGATGAACTCAATGAATTTCTGAAAACTCAAAAGAAACAAATTATTATTGAAGCCAAGCAAGAAGCTAAATCCATCATTAAGGAAGCCAATAAAAGAGTAGAGCAAGCGATCAGAGAAATAAAGGAATCGCAAGCGGATAAAGAGCGGACTAAAAAGGCTCGTAAGCAACTCAGTGATTATGATCAAAAAATGGAGCCTCCTGTCGAGAACAAACCAGCTAAGCCCTCTAGACCAGTCTTTAAAACAGCGGAAGGGGAAATCAAAGTTGGTGATTATGTAAAAATAACAGGGCAAGATACAATTGGGGAAGTTCTAGCACTGGGACAAAAAGAAGCTGAAATCATGTTGGGAGAGCTAAAATCAAAAATTAAGCTAAACCGATTGGAAAGAATGTCCAAAACAGCTATTAAAAAAGAGAAAAAGAAAAGTTTCTCCGGTACTTCCACTGGCATGATAGAACGTAGCACGAATTTCAAGCATCAAATTGATGTAAGAGGAATGCGAGCAGAAGAAGCCATTCAGGCCGTGGATAGATTTATAGATGATGCCATGGTGTTAGGCTATAATGAAGTCAGCATATTGCACGGAAGAGGCGATGGAATTCTTAGGAGATTCATCAGAGATTACTTAAGGCAATATAATTATGTGAAGTCACTTAAGAACGAACACGAAGAAAGAGGTGGTGATGGGATTACTTTGGTGAGCTTAGCATAAAATTTTATTTCAATTAAGTTATTCATCTACAGCCATTAATAGATTTTCTTAAATATTTTTGAAAGAATTCATGAGAAAAGCTTTGTATAAAAAAATAGAAATGCTTTTCTTTGCACTCGCTTAAGGGAAAAGCGGTTAATTTTCCCAACTTTGATATAGATTTAGTCCTTTAGCTCAACTTGATTGGGCATCCCGACTTGCAAGGTCGGGAAGGTCTCAGGTTCTAATCTCGAACCTGAATAAAAAAAAGAGATTAATTTATTGGTCCGTTAGCTCAGCTGGATAGAGCATCCCGACATTCTATATCGGGAAGGTCTCAGGTTCGAATCTCAAACCTGAATAAAAAAAGAGATTGATTTATTGGTCCGTTAGCTCAGCTGGATAGAGCAACTGCCTTCTAAGCAGTAGGTCTCAGGTTCGAATCCTGAACGGATCACTTAAGCCATTCGATTTCGGATGGCTTTTTTTATGTCCTTTATCCCAATTTTTTATACCTTTCAATCAATGTGGTTTTGAGAGGATTATTTCTCTAAGTATTCTTTATTCTTTTTTAAAAAATTATTGTATGCATCCAGCAAGGACTCTTCACTCTCAATAACATCAGAAAGTAGAAAAGTAAAAGCTATTTTTGCTTCATCTTCCGTACTGCTTAGGTTTTTGTACGAATGATCAACCAATCTTTCTATTTTTTCTGAAAGGATACCTGCCTGCTGCTCAATTTCAATCAATTGTGTAATCAATTTAAAATCAAGTAATTCAGCCTTGTTGGCTACAAAGAATCTTAGGCTAATGTTTTTTATAGTAGCCACTTGTACACCCCCTAAACTGCCAATTAGATCGCCAAGAGTCTTCTCGTTCTGACCAATTTCACTCTGTATAGCCTCCATTAGATTCAAATGTTTATTGAAAACAGTATCTAAGTCACTTTTACTTAGTTCTATTTCATTTTCAATGGCTAGCAAAGTCTTTTTTAGGTACTTTTGATTGTCAGTTTTTTCCTTGTAGCTTCCAATAGAAACCGCAATAATCACTCCAGTTACTACAATGGCTACCTCTTGCAGGAAGTAAAGAATTTTGCTTTTCTTTTTCATTTTTCCTAAAAAATTTAAAAGTTGATAATTATCTAGAAAATATTAAACTGCACTTTCACACATACTAATTTAAATCAGATTTCTAAAATTCAAAACTTCTAGTTTCGATAAAAGAGATTGTTCGTCAAACGAATATTTCTTGTACAAACAAGAACCTTATAAATAATAAAACAACTGCAAACAGACTAATTCCCTTTTCACAGTTGCAGTTAATTAAATTTAATACTGATTTAAGGTGTTTGTCACATAATCAACCCATTCAGATTCTGGTATTTCTCGATCTAAATAGAAATCAGGTTTAATTCCAATATCATCAACCACCATACCTGGGATTCTTAAACTTTTTGATAAGGCATAAACTAAAACAAATTCTTCATCAGGAGAATAAGTTAAATATAAATTCGAAATATCTAGCGCTCCAATAGTGGTTGCCCCAAACAGCTTAACTTTTAGACTTTGTTTGGCTTCAAGTAGAAATTGCTCATCAGTACTGGCATTTCTTTCATTAATTATAATCCCTACTTTTTGAGGAAATTGATACACTGTGTCGAATGTAGTAACTTGCACGTTTTCTTTGTTAAAGTTTACAAATTCACCTAAATGCTTAGATAAGGTGTCATATTTAATCCTATACTCTTCCATTTCTTCCGCTGTAAAATTCGCTCCAAATTGTGCAACTATCCCAGAATTGGTACTCATCTCATACATTCTTTGATTATTTAATTCAGTAGATAAGAACTCAACAGAAGGCATCCTGATGGGATTAGTGTATAGAAAAGGCATAATGCTTGAGTAACTCTCGTCACTCCCACCTGTCCCATTTCTAATATCAATAATCAGATTTTCCACACTCAAAATCTTTTCTCTGTTCAACTCAACAATACTATCAATTTTACTTTTTTCTGTAGGAGCGAAAGAAGGTATTCTCAGATATAAAGTATGCTTGTTAATGGATTCAATAAAAGGAATTTCAGAGGTAAGAAATCTTTCATAAAGCTGATTGCCAGCATAAGAATCTTCTTCCATTTCTTCTATAATATTTTCCACCTCTGCCTCCTCTGTTGATGGTTCCTCCACCTCACCTACATAATGAAATTCAACATGACCAGAACGAAAAAACGAAAGCCAATCTCTGATTATATCCTGACAATCAATCGGATGCGTAATGGTATCCAGCTTACTTTTAATTAGTTGATTATGTACAAGATAAGCCTGTTTTCCTTTTTTTTCTATTATATAAGAAAAACCAGCGTCATTTTTTTCAAAGGTTTGTTTTGTCCATTCGAAAACTTCTATGCAGTTGCAATTTTGAGAAAACAGTGGAACAGCAAATAAAATTAGCGGAATTAAAATGAGTCGGCTCATCATTTTTAAGTTTAAGGTAGTAGTTAAATTAATATAATTTATTATTTAAAATAATAGGAAAAGCTCAATATTAAAATATTTGTTTTATCTTTTTTTCGAAGTATAGTTTGGTCAAAACAGTTTTATCTTACTTTTGATTATTTTAGCCAAAGTGAGCTAACTTCAAATATTTGAGACTTTAACAAGTAAACTAGAAATGAAAATGAAGTTTGAATAAACTAATTTAGATGGAATTTATCTTTCAGTACTTCTACTATTCATACTCCTAACCGCCCTTTCAATTCCTGCTGGGGTAAGTGGAAACATAGGGATTAATTGCTTAATTAATTGAATAGTATAAGTATGCGGCCAATATTTTATGGGTTCAGGATTTAGCCAAACACACTTTTTAAACTTTTGAGGTATGGATTTTAAGCTTTCTATACTTAGTGAATTGATTTCATAAGGTGCCATGGCGGCATCTCCCATAATGAAAACTCGGTAATCTTTACTGTGGCTTAAAAGTTTTTCAATGGAAATGGCTTTGGTTCTTCTTTCATCTGTGTAAACGCGATCATAAATGGTATTGTGAAAATAATACACCTCCAAATCATGGGCAAAACGAGTTCGCATTTTTCTGAAGAGGTTTTGTACTGTTCGAACATATGGCGCCATGGAATACCCCCCATTATCGATCAAAACGATAATTTTCAATTCCTCATTCTTCTCGCTTGACATTTCGGGGATAAATAATCCTCCTCGCTTTAAGCCAGATTTAATGGTTTGAGGAACATCCAATTTTTCCGTGGCACTTTCTTCAATCACGCCTTTGATCGAAGCTAAAGCTGCATCAATATTATTATCGTTGAGAGTTGAGTCTCTGTCAATAGGAAAGTAATTCTTATCGCCCATCACTTTTCGGGCCATCTTCCCTCCTCCTTGTCCGCCAACACGAATACCATTCTTTGCAGCTCCTCCATGCCCATAAGGTGAAATTCCACCAGTTCCAATCCAGTGACTACCTCCACCATGGCGAGTTTTCTGCTGCTCACGGACTTTTTCCATTCGCTCCAGCAATTCTTCTAATGATAATTCGGAATAATCTGCCATTTTATCCAACTTTCGACTTGGAATATCATCATCCTCATTTATTGGGTCTGTATCTTCCTGATCTGGATTATCTTTATCCCAAATTTCTTTACCAGAAACCACTTCTTTTATGTCATAGCTAGTTAAATGCACTTCATCCAAAAAGGTATTGATTAGGTCCTCATCTGTAATATCTCGATCTGCTTCTTCCACATAATCAGTTTTCCATTTTTGAAAGGTTTCGGAACGCATAATGGCATCTTCCAGCGTTTGTCCTGGCTTGATGGGAATGTGCAAGAAATAAGCATAATAAGCTTTGGTGTAAGGCCCCATATCAGATGGATCTTTCACGATAATCCCTTTGAGTACATTGTAAATATCACCCAAGGTCTTCACCAGGCCTTTTTGCATAGCTTTCCTCAATAAAAGCAAAGTGCGGACATCTGCTTTTAAGCCGTGTTCTCTGAAATGTTCTGGTAAAGAGCTAAGCATATTTCTTTTGTTTTATTCGCATTACAAATGCGTTTATTTAAGCATCCTCCTTAAAAACGAGGACGAGACACATACTGCCTCAATTTATTAGTTCTATTTATTGACACAAAATGGCTTATCATTCTACAACTTTACTAACTAAAAAGGCTAGCTAGTCCTCGTTTTTAACGAGGATTCCTTAATCTTCGAGTTTGCAACTCGAAATACTATTTAATAAATTCTATATTAACCAAACCTTTTGTTCCAGCATAATCCCTTGCAGAACTAAAGATATAATGTTCTGGTTCCTCTACAATTAATGCTTCAACTGGATTTTGATGTATATAATTTAACCTGCCATCAATCATATTTGATGTCATTTCAATGGCGTGGTTATCTTCCTTCCAAAACTTATAAGTCTTTATTTTTCTTATATTTTTACCTGCAAATTTGAAGAGATTTAGCATCCAATCTCTCCTACTTTCAGGCTCACTTTCTATCATTTTCAGAATTCGTTTTGCAGTAAATTTCTTAAAATCCCTGATAATACCAGATACTTCAGATCCTTCTTTTGCAGCAATTATCAGATGAATATGATTACTCATTAAACACCATGCATACACTTCTAAACCTTTATTTGCGATACAGTAGTTAAGTGAATCTACAATTTCCTTTTTGTAGTGATTTCATGTAAAAACATCAATCCATCCAACAACTGTAAAAGTTACAAAATGAAGTGCATTTTGATTTTTTATAACATATCTATCACCTGACATTTATATATACATTATCCGCATTGAAAATGCGTTACTTTAGGCATCCTCGTTAAAAATGAGGACGAGAACCAGACTGCTTCAATTTATTAGTTCTATTTATTAAAAAAAAGCAGCTTTTAATTCTACACTTTTAGTAACTAAAAAAGTTAGCTAGTCCTCGTTTGTAACGAGGATTACTACATTTCCGAGTTTGTAACTCGAATAAATTTTTAATTCAAATTCGCACCAAAACTTTCATCAGCACCTATCATTCTACCTACTCTTTCCATATCCGCTTGAGTTTTGATCAGAGCGCCAATTCCCTCTAAGCCAGCAATTTTCTTCACAGCTTCGGTAGGCGCCATTTCACTCATATATTTCAGCCAATTCAAGATTTCACGTGTGGTTGGTGCTCTTTCCAATCCCAATCTTCTCAAATGATAAAAGACATCTAGAGCGACTCTTACCACTTTTTCATCCATTTTAGGATGATGCTTATTGATGATTTTATTCATGGTATTCTGATCAGGGAAATCAATGTAGTGGTAAATACATCTACCTTTGAAAGCAGTTGGTAATTCTTGCTCACGATTGGAAGTAATCACGATCGCAGGCATATCTTCTTCTGAAACTTCAATCACCTCTCCTGATTCCGGCATAATAAATTTTCTATGACTTAAAGCATACAATAAATCATTAGGAAATTCACGAGGTGCTTTATCGATTTCATCAATCAATAAAACCGAATTAGGTTTGCTGTATGCTTTTGCAGCTGGACCTTTCACTACATAATCATTTAATGATTCAGGGTTTCGATCACCAGTGGTTAATTTACTGTCCAATCCTTTTTCTTCTCGCTGTGCATTCAAAATCTCGATTTGAGAGTCACGCAAATATTTTACATGATCAAATCGAGCTACAAATTGTTCTACATTACTTTTTGAGCCAACGGGATAAACTTCTAAATCTAATCCTCTGTCTTTTGCATAATGAATAGGCAATTCTGTTTTACCTGTCCCTGGTTCACCTTCAATTAAAAGCGGCATTCCTAAAGTTCTTGCCATATGAAAAGCTTGCGCTAAAGAGGGGTCACATAAATATTTTTCGGACCCAGTCCAATGAGATGTTTCTGCCATAATGATTAAAACTGACTGAGGTGATTATAGTTCCAAAATAAAAAGCCAAAATTGAAATTAATTGTTTGGACTTGCAAATTAGGTTGGCAGGTTTACAAGTTAACAGATTGTCAAGTTAGCAAGTGTTCAAGTTGGGTTGTTTACAAATATCTTGAGTTTATAAGGAAGCTTCTATGGCATCTGATAATTCTTTAGCTATTTCCTTTATTCCTTTTTCAGAATTTAAATATTCTTCGGATTCAAGATTGGAAAAATACCCCATAACGAATAGTATTGCTGGCGCTTTAGCATTTTGTAATACATAATAACCATCAGTATATCCAACTTTAAACTCCTTATTAATTGCGGAGTATTCAAGTTTCATAAGCTCCCCAAAATTCTTTGAAGATTCAGCATTTTCATTTTGATCATTATAAATAGCTATCATCATTTCTTCATTTTCATCTTCATGATTTTCAGTATGAAGTGAAATAAATAAATCTGAATTTTCTGATTTACTCACTCTGTCTTTCAGGGTAACTATTTCATCTTCCTCTCTAGTAAGAATAATTTCAACTCGGTGTGAATTTTTAAAAATCTCTGCGATTTCCTTTGCTACTTTTAATGCTATTTCCTTTTCTGTTAGTTTTTTAGAATTAATTCCATTATCATCTCCTACATGTGCAGGATCTAATACAACCTTAAATTTTTGAGTAGGCTTTACTAACTTCTTATCTGATGACTCTACATTTTTGGAATTATTTTTAAAGTCAAAATCATTAATGAAATCAATTGGATCAAGATGATCCTTACCTATTTCTTTTACTTGATAATGCAAATGAGGTTCAACTGATCGACCTGAAGTCCCTGCCGCTCCGATTATATCTCCTCTTTTTACTTGATCTCCTTTTTCAACCTTAAATTCAGATAAATGGGCATAAGTAGTTTGGTAAAGTCCATTGTGATCAATTGTAATTCTTTTGCCATACCCTACAAAAGTTGAATCAACTTCTATTACAATACCATCAGCAGTGGCTAAAACCGGATTTCCTTTGTAAGTAGTAAAATCTATACCCTCATGCATTTTTTTATTTTCAAGATCGGGTGCATTTTTAAACTAAAGCCGGAGGTCAATTTAACTCCTTCTGCATCTTTAAGTGGGAAAATTGAAGGAGTAAAATTGTCAGGGGAACTTAAAATTTCTTCAATTACCCCTGAAACATCAGATTTTAAAGGAGCATCCGATGTTGACTTTTCCTTATTTGCAAAAGAAAAAGTTAAGAATAATAGTGCGGGCAAAATCAATAGATAATGCCATTTCGATAGTTTTTGGTTCTTGTTTATCATTTTGATTCTTGTTTTAATGGTGTTCAATTTGAAATGATTAGCTGTGGCAACAGCATATTGAGAATTAATTTGTTGATATAGTATTTCTTGATAGCTTATAGGGTCATTTTGAATTTTTATAACCTCTTCATCAGCTTGAAATTCATGTGTTTCTATTAAGCGGTTTCTAAATAAATAATGAAAGGGATTGAACCAGAAAATTGAAATTATAATTTCTGTAAAAACCCTGTCAACGGAATGCTTATTTCTAACATGAACCCTTTCATGTTGCATAATAGTATCAAATGAGGAAGACCCAAAAAGGCTTTTTGGAATGAAAATAGCGGTGAAATAGCTAAAAGGACTATCTATATTACTGCAATAAATACTATCTCCATTTATCAATATCTTTTCAGACTGCTTTTTTAAAGTAAGCAGTTGCAAGTGGCTGTAAAGCAACTTCATCAGCAAGAAAAAACTGATAAATGCTAGCCCCAAAATGATATATGCTAAAGTAAAATCAGATTGATTTAATCTTTCCACAGGTATTAATTCAGTATTTGAACCGGAAAATTCTGCCATAGCCGCTATTTCATGCCAAACAGGTTTTTCAGAGTCGCTATATTGATCTTGGGACTGAAAATTAGGTAATGAAATCAAGGGGATTATAAAACTTAACACTAACGCTAAGATTACATAAATTCTATTGATTGCATGTCTTCCGCTTTTGTGAAAAGCTGTTACATAAATCAAATATAAAATAGCTTGAATAGCTATTACTTTCAGGAAATAGAAAATGATAAGATTCATTTGGCTTTCTTTTTAATTTCATCATCAATCATTTTTCTGATTTCCTTTAATTCATCTATTGATAAATCTTTTCTGGAAGTAAAAAATGAAGCAAACTGCCTATAAGAATTGTTAAAGAAATTAGTAACCAATCCTTTCATGGAATGATTGGAATACTCTTCTTTTGAAACAAGCGGAAAATAATGTTTAGCTTTTCCATGCAAATCAAAATCAATAAAACCTTTCTTAACCAAAACATTTACTACCGTGCTAATTGTGGTGTAGGCCGGTTTAGGCTCTTTATATTCTTCCACTATATCTTTTAGGTAAGCTTTTTTAAGCTTCCAAAGGTGATGCATCAATTGTTCTTCTGCTTTTGTTAATTCCTTCATGGCACAATTATATTACTATTAAATTAGTAACACAACTATTTATTAAATTATTTTACTATTTTTATAGTAATTAAGTTATTTAAAAGCAAAACCTTTCACAATCGAATAATTCACTATATGAATTCTAAAATTAGAATATACAAATGGTTTTAATTTGCTTCTGATTTTCAAATAGATACAAATGCTTCTCGTGTAATTGCCTAATGGTCTCTATTTAAATTAGAAGTCAGTGGTGGAAAAGCCCCTTATCAGTATAAATGGACGAGCTAGTAAAATGCTTTAACCGCCTCAGAAGCAAGCGGAATTTTAGAGGGTAAAATATACCATTACTATTTCAGATGCCGAGAATTGAGAAGAAAACCAGGTTTAGTTGGTCAACCGGATGAGATATGATAAATGCTAAAATAGAAATTATTTAATCATTGTTAATTTACTGAAATTACAATTTGTAACGTTATATTTAAATAAAATAGCTATTTTGAACTTCAAAATACCACAATATAATGTATAAAATTAGCCAATCTATAGTTCTATTAATTTTCATTTTTATTCATATATCCTGTAAGGAGGATTTAAATATTCCCCCTCCAGATGAAGAGGAGAATTTAGAAAATGAATATGAACAATATGCTACCCCCTTCGAAGAAATTCCTGAAACTCAAGACGTCATTATGTATGAAGTCAATTTGAGGGCTTACAGTCCTGAAGGAAATATTCAAGGTGTTATTGATAAATTAGATCATATTGAAAGCTTAGGTATAAATGTTATTTGGTTAATGCCTATTCATCCTGATGGAGAAGAAAATTCTGTAAACTCACCTTATGCTGTTCGAGATTATAAAGCAGTTGGTTCCGAATATGGCTCTTTGGAAGATTTAAGGAAGCTAACAGATGAAGCACATGCCAGAGGAATGGCCGTTATTATGGACTGGGTGGCTAATCACACAGCTTGGGATAATAATTGGATACAAAATAAAAGCTGGTACAGTCAAGATGCAAATGGAAATATAATTCATCCACCAGGCACAAATTGGGAAGATGTGGCTGATTTGAATTTCGATAATGAGGAGATGAGAGCGGCTATGGTTGATGCCATGAAATACTGGTTGCTAGAAGCAAATGTAGATGGCTTCCGTTGTGATTATGCAGATGGCGTTCCTTTTGACTTTTGGCAAGAAGCTTGGCAGAACTTAGACTCAATTCCAAACAGGGAATTTATATATTTTGCTGAAGGCACTAGAGATGACCACTTTTCCGCAGGCTTTGATTTGAATTTTAGCTGGCAATTTTATGATGCTGTAAAACAAGATTTTAATAATCCAACAGCTGGAAAAATTCTTGAAGTAGATGAAAATGAAAAAGCAGAAACTCCTGAAAATAAAAGCTGGGTAAGATTCACCACTAACCATGATGAATCAGCTTGGGATGCCACTCCTATTAGTTTATTTAATGGAATGGAGGGAGCATTGGCGGCCTCAGTAGCTACCATATTTACGGGAGGAGTGCCTTTAATCTATGGGAGTCAGGAAGTAGGAATTCCCAACACCATACCTTTCTTTTCAAACTCCAGCATTAACTGGGATAATAATCCTGAAATGCTATATACTTATCGATCGGTATTACAATTCTATTCAAATTCAGCCGTAGCAAGAAGAGGAGAAAACACAGTATTTCCTCATAAGAATGTATTGTGTTTTAAAAAATCATTAAATGATGAGGATATATTTGTAATTGTTAATTTAACCAACAATTCAGTCAATTTCACCCTTCCAACAGAAATTGTAGGTTTTGAAGGAACTAGTCTTTTTTCTGGAGGTACATTTACATTAGGTGAATTTTTAATACTATCACCGTATCAATTTTATATTTTACAACCAATTTGAAAATTATTTCCCATACTCGAAAATTTCCTCAATACTCTTTGAAAAGTATTCTGATAACTTAAAAGCCAGCATTAAACTGGGATCAAATTTCCCTTTTTCGATGGCATTGATGGTTTGCCGTGATACTTCCACAGCATTTGCCAAATCGGCTTGAGTCAGGTTATGCTCTGCTCTTAAAACTTTCACACGGTTTTTCATTTATACCTTAATTTTCCTGCTACAATTGCTACTAAGTAAGTAATGGCAATTAGCATCACCAAATAAGAAATATCAGCATTAATAGTAACTAAACTACTTTTTTCCAAAGCAGAATAACTTAAGCCCCCTACTACACCTACTCCCAAAGCTATAGCCATTGCATCAAAAGTCATTTTCTTTTCTAATTCATCAGCCCCATTTATATAATTCCTATTAGCGATAATCATTCCAATTCCTAGACCTAAATTCAGGGCAAATGCTAATAGCGTTAGAAGTTCCCCATCATTCCATAGATAAATTGGACCAAATGTTATTAGAGCCATACTTAACATCCATCCCATAGTCCATAAAGCCAATAGTTTTAAATTTTTGTGCTTTTGTAATTGCCAATTTGTAGTTTCCATAATGTATTGTTTTATTGTCTAAATGTAAAGTTATATTGACACAAAGAACTACTATTGTTTTATAAATGTCAAGTTTTATTTACATTTTATTTTAAAATAGATGTTCTTATATTTAGTAATGGATTGGATTTATGATACTGACCCAAGCGATAAATACCGTTATACCTTAGGCAAAAAAGGGGATAAAACCCTTGTATGCTTAGGTGTAAATCCAAGTCAAGCCAGGCCCAATCAATATGATGGAACAGTAGCTTCTGTGGAAAGAATAGCCCATTTTAATCAATTTGATAGTTGGATCATGATCAATCTATATCCACAAAGAGCCACCGAACCATTCTTATTACATCAAAAGATTGAAAAGGAATTCCATGAACAGAACCTTGAATTTATAGAAAATTTATTTGAAGATAAGGACCCCGTTATTTGGGCAGCTTGGGGAAATCTCATTGACTCTAGACCCTATCTAAAGCATTGCTTGTCAGATATTTTCAATATGAGCCAATTTTATGATTGCCAATGGCTATCTGCAGGCGATCCATTAAAAGCTGGACATCCTAGGCATCCGCTTTATTTGCGAAAAGACACTTTATTGTCTGAATTTGATATGGAAAATTATATGGAGCAAGTTATTCAACCTGAGGATGATAAATCTTAGCTGCGTTTTTGTATATCTCTTCCTTATCCAAAGTCATCGGCTTTAATTCCTTATTGACGAACATTTCCATCTGATCCGTATAATGCGGACTTTCTGGTTTAGAAGAAGCACCATAAGGCATTATGGATTCAAGTTTTGGTAATCCATCTCCAAATCGAGCCAACAATATATAAGATTCGCCTACATAGGTTTTTTGCTTTAGCCCCTCTCCAAGCTTTTGAGTGTACATAGGCGCAATTACATCTGGCAAGCCATCAATAGCCATTTCTGTATCTCCTCTTTTGTGTACTTGCAATTTCTCTAATGGCACTTCAATGGTTCCAAATTCCTCCATTAATTGAGATTGTGAGGTTTTTAGGATATCTACTGCTTTGGCTTTATCAATCTTTTGGTCTTTCGCATTATTCATTATAACCTTCATTAAGCCAGCCCCAATACTTTCCTTTTCCGCTTTTCTGTTCCACTTCTGTAGAATAGTTAAATAATTTTCAATCTCAGGATATTCATCAGGATTGAGCTCAAAAATAATATTGATATTTTCTTCAAATTGAAATTGCTGAGGATATTGAATATCAAATTTTATTCTTTTAAAATCTTCATAGCTCAACTTTTGTTCCTTATTCATTAATTCCTGAAATCGGACACTTCTGTTATTATCTTTTAAAGAATAGCCCATTTCAGTAGGAAAATCCAAAGAATCTAGGTTTTCTTCCAAAGCTGTGGCATTAAAAGGGGTGTTATTTACATTAAATAAATAGCCTGCTGCAGGATCTGAATATTGAGGTAATTCTTCAAACTGATGATAGGTTTTCCACAGTGTGGCGGAAGTATCTCCTGGCAATACATTTTTCCAATTGAAATAGGGATTTCTAACTGGTAATTTCGCATTACTGACATAAAAAATATGATGGTCTGTATCGGCATAAACAATATTGAAATCAGGTAAATATAAATCAGATAATACACTTTTGAATTCTGTTAAATTAGTTGTCTTGGTCATTTCATACCATTGCTGAATGGCTTTCAGGTCTTGATTAGCTGCAAAGCTTAAAGAAAAATACCCATTATCATTTTTCAAGGTCGGGCCGTAAACACTTTTGTAATAGGTTTTGGAAACTGGAATGGGAATCCCTAAAATCTTGACTTTCAATTTTGCTTTTTTCTTCTCTAATTTTAAAACCTCTCCATCAAAATAATAATGCTCTTTTTTATCAGGGTGCATCCGTAATTGATAAACATCCATTTTATCAGGATGATTGACAGTATGTGCCCACCCCAAATGTTCATTTACTCCATGGAAAATCGTAGGGCTACCCGGAAATAAGGAACCCAGCATATTCCATCCTTCTTCGCTATTTAAATGCACTTCATACCAACTGGCAGGTCCTTCAAATGGTTGATGGGAATTGACAGCTAAAAAGCTTTCTCCAGTAGTAGTTTTACTTTTACTAATGGCAATTCCATTTGAGCCTATACCCACATAAGGATTATTGAATGATTTATTGGATACAATATCACCTACAATCTTATCGGCTCCGCTCATGGCAGATAAGGATAATACAAAAGCTGTTAGCATATCATCAGCTGTGACTGGGAATAATTTTCTATTTAATACTTCCTCTTGATGATGTATTGCATAGGAATTAATACCTTGAATATAGCCATCTAAGAGAGCTAAAAACTCAGGGGATAATTCATTCTTCTTTTTTTTTACCAATTCAGGCGCTCCAATAAATTGAGTAAAAAAGTCAATGCCTGCACCATCTTTACCAAATTGCCTGCCTGCCATTAATTTTCCTGCAATTAATGTGGATTGAATGGTTTTAAAATCATCTTCAGCATGCGCCCAAGCTAATCCATATGCGACCTCAGCATCTTTTTCAGCATAAATATGAGCAACTCCCCATTTATCACGAACTATCTCGATTTTATCAGGTGAGATTTGAGCTGATAGAAGAAAAATATTGGCAAAGCAACATAGAAAAAGGATATATTTCATATCGATAGTAATTAATCTAAACGTTAATGCTCTAAATTTATCAATAAAATTTAATCTGAGTATAAATTCCCATATAATTGTATTCATGAAATCACTTACTATTTCAATTTGTTTATAAAATGATTAAATACAATCCCAAAAACTGGTTCGGACTAATTTTTCATTCCTACAGCCGACAAGTGGTTAAAACACTTATGCCATTTCTAATGATAATGGTCATCTACACTGGGATTTTAACCTTTTTAATTGAAGATTATTTCAAACTTGATTTCCATAGCACAACAGTCGTGCATTCTCTTCTTGGCATAGTACTGGGTTTGTTTTTAGTATTTCGTGTGAACTCAGCCTATGATAGATGGTATGAAGGAAGAAAATTATGGGGATTACTTCTTAATAATTCAAGAAATTTAGCTTCTAAGCTAAATGCAATGATTTCAAATGATAATAATAAAGACAGAAAATTCTTTCAGGAAATGATTCCTGCTTTTGCTTTTGCCTTAAAAGATCATTTGAGAAAAGGCGTTAAAATCAAGAGTCTGAGGATCTCTGATGAGAAAATAAATAAACAACTTGAGAAAAAGGATCATGTCCCGAATGCCATCACTTCTTTAATCTATCAAAGATTAAATCAATTACTAACGGAAGGGAAATTAACTCCCAATCAATTTCTGGTTTTAGATAAAGAAATGAAAGAGTTTTCGGACATTTTAGGCGGTTGTGAAAGAATAAAAAACACCCCCATCCCCTATTCTTACAGCATGTTTATCAAGAAATTTATTTTCACTTATACCGTTACGCTTCCTTTGGCATTTATTAGTGAATTTCATTATATCACTATTCCTATTGTAATTTTCGTGTTTTTTATCTTAGTAAGTGTTGAATTAATAGCAGAGGAAATAGAAGAACCATTTGGTGGCGATACTAACGATTTGCCTACTACCGAATTATCTGAGAAAATTGAGAAAAATGTTCAGGAACTATTTGATTAATCAGGATTTAAGCAAGTATCAGAAGGTTTAGAATTAAGATTAAATCTTTACTGTAGTGTGTAATTGAAATGCTATGTTTGCACTTAATAATTGATTCAAAGTATAATATGCAAATAGACCAAAAAAAGATCTTCCCTATTATGGGCGAATGGCTTGATTCCCATAACAGCATTAAACTCGATTTCTCTAATCAGAATGCAGATTTGTTAAAGCTTGACTTACAATCAACCCAGAATTTCAATGATTATGTTTTTGGTTTTTTAGAACACCGGGAGAAGAAATATGGTCATGGTGGCTATTTGGAAAACCGCATGATTTACCAAAGAAGCACGCATTTTCAACAAGGCGAATCTCGCTGCATGCACTTGGGAGTTGATGTTTGGTGTGAGGCTTTTCATCCACTTTACGCTCCATTGGATGCTAAAGTACACAGCTTTGCCGATAATAATAATTTTGGCGATTATGGTCCTACCATTATCCTTGAACATGAGTTAAATAATGAGAAATTCTATACGCTTTATGGTCATTTAAGTTTAGCTAGTCTAGAAAATTTGGCAATAGGTGATGAAATTCATAAAGGTCAGAAATTTAGCGAATTAGGTCCTTTTCCTGAAAACGGAGATTGGCCTCCACACTTACATTTTCAGCTCATTTCAGATATGAAAGATTTAAAAGGTGATTTTCCAGGGGTTTGTGCTCCATCAGAATTAGAAGAGTTTAAAAAGTTATGTCCTGATCCAAATGGGTTTTTATTAAAATAGGTGATACTTTTATTTGATCACAGTCAATACCTGTCTGACGGTTGGAACCGTCTGACAGATAACTCTCGAATCAATCTTTAAGCATTTAGACCATTGAAGGCTTCCGACTTCTTTTTTAAATTAATTTTATATTCTAACATAGGCTGTGAAAGCCTATTCAACTTGCTCCAAAATCCAGCTACTCATTAATTCTAAAGCCTGTGGTGCAATGGTTTGTTCAATTTGAGCATATTCATTCGGTGAACCTGTTTCTGCTTCCTGAAAAAGGTGATTTAGTCCTGATAATTCTTTAATAGTATAGTGTGTATTTCCTCCTGCTTTCAAAGCAGCTTCAATAGCTTCCAAATTTACCTTAGCAGGCACTTGTAAGTCCTTCTCACCTACTATCGCCAAAACAGGGCAATCCACTTTTAGTAAAACTTTAGAGGGGTCATGCTTTATAAAATATAACATCCAAGGACTGGTCAATTGTCCTAATAGCTGATTTATAAAATCTTCTTCTTTCAAGCTACTATCTGTTACAAGATCTGGATTTTTAGCAAGTGATTCTTCAAAATATTTTTTTAAATCTTCTCTAATACTAGTTTCATTAACAGTGTTTACAACAATATCATAAGCACCTTTATTAAATTCTCGGGCCGTTTTCAATTGTTCATCACTCATTCCAGAGGCTTTTCCGATTAATTCACTTTGCCGCAAAAGCAAATAATCTCCTCTGATTCCTGTACCAGCCATTAAAACAATAAAAGCTACATCTTTAGACTCTACAGCTAGCATTGGAGCAATTATACCTCCTTCACTATGTCCGATCAAACCGATATTATTACCATCAATTTCTTTTCTTGATTTCAAATATTCAACTGCTGAAGCAACATCTGTTTTAAAATCAACCGAAGTTGCAGTGCTAAAATCACCTTCTGATTCTGCAGTACCTCTATCATCAAAACGCAAAACAGCAATACCTTGCTTTGTTAAATGATCCGACAAAACCAAAAAAGGCTTATGCCCTAATAATGCTTCATTTCTATCTTGAGGCCCACTCCCGCTTATCAACACTACAGCAGGGAAATTCTTGCCTTCGGAAGGCATAGTTAATGTTCCAGCAAGTTTGATTCCTGCCGTTTTATTTTCAAAAGTGATATTTTCAGATCTGTAAGGGAAAGGCTCAACAGGCTCTTGAGGTTTCTTTTTGTCCGATTTCTTAACTTCCTTTTGAGAAAGTACTAATGGGAAATCATAGCCGCCTTGTTTAAAAGTACCTTCAATTTCGTCAGAAGAATTTAAAGTGCCTTCATATTGAATTGGAGGCACATTCATTCCAATCTTTAGTTCATTATCCTTAAAACTCACCTCTTGAACGGCTAAACCAAATGCTCCTTGATCGGGGCTGTCCATAGTAGCAATTAATGTATCATTTTCTTGGGAAAAATTGAACACAATTGTTAATTCCATTCCTTGGACTTTAAGTAAACCTTGCCACTTTCCTTCAATATCTTGAGCAAAAAGAGTGAAACTGAAAAGGATTAAAAATAGAGTGGAAGATAGTTTTTTCATAGGTGTATAATTTGACCTTCTGATATTGGAACAGATACCTTGTAAATATACAGATGCTTAAATGATTTACTATTATTTCGTAATTTTCATTTATTAAAATCAATAAAAAATAAACCAGGCATTATCAGGACAGCTTAATTCAATAAATATGTAAAAATACGATAGGTTAAAACATTCTATTTTGACATAAATTTTAAATTAAGGAATATTTTGACTTCCTACGTCCTTATTTTACCGCTTTCAAATTCCATAATCAAATGACCGACTGGGAAAATCGATATATGCTAAGCGAAAAAATGATTAGTTCTTACAACTTACTACCTAAAACTTAAGACTTAAAACTTAAAGAACTACTCCACTAAAGCACCTGCAATTGTAGCCGTCATCATACAAGCTAATGTAGCTGCCAAGAGTGCTCGCATTCCTAATTTTGAAAGGTTACCTTGTTGGTTAGGCGCCATTCCTCCTATTCCACCAACTTGTATGGCTATGGAACTAAAATTTGAGAATCCACAAAGTGCATAGGTTGCTATGATTATAGATTTATCACTCAACATATTAGCAGCTTTCATTTCTGCCAGTCCTAGATAAGCCACAAATTCATTGATGGCTGTTTTTTGCCCAAGTAGACTACCAACCGCTAAAGTATCATTCCATTCCACTCCCATAGCAAAAGCAAAAAGTCGGAAGGCTTGTCCTAAAATATATTCCAGACTAAAACTATCGAAAGTACCATTAGTTGAACTTGCCACAAATGCATTAAGCCCTGTCCATTCTCCAATCATATTTCCAAGGAAATAATTGATAGCAGCTATCACAGCTATAAATGCCAATAACATTCCACCAATATTCAAAGCTAATTTCAAACCTTCAGCAGCACCATTGGATAAAGCGTCAATTAAGTTCACACCTAATTTATCTTGACTAACATGCAAAGTATCATCAATTCCATCAGGATTGGTCTCTGGGATTAATATTTTGGAAATCACTATGGCTGCAGGTGCATTCATAATGGATGCACTTAACAAATAGGATGCAAATCTAGCTTTTTCAACAGGATCATCGCCACCTAAAAATGCAACATAACCAGCTAATACGCCTCCCGCAATGGTTGCCATTCCGCCAGTCATCAAACACATTAGTTCTGATCGTGTCATATTCGGAACAAAAGGGCGGACTAGTAATGGGGCTTCCGTTTGCCCTAAAAATATATTTCCTGCAGCGGATAAACTTTCAGCTCCTGATAAACGCATGGTTCTAGACATCACCCATGCAATACCATAAACCAATTTTTGTAAAATCCCTAAATAATATAATCCTGCTGTTATAGTAGAGAAGAAAATGACAGTGGGCAAAACTTGAAAGGCAAATATAAAACCGTACGAATCTCCTGCTAAATCCCCAAAAAGAAAGCGGGCGCCATCCCCTGAAAAGCTCAAAAAGACTACAAAAGCTTCTGATACTCTCTTAAACATCAATTCTACAAATTCCACTTGAGTGATCAAAAGTCCAAAAATGATTTGCAGCAATAATCCTGTTCCGACCAAACGCCAATCAATTTTCTTTTTATTCACTGAAAATAGCCAGGCAAACCCAACTAAAACCAATAATCCAATAAGACCTCTCAGATAATCCATAGAATATTTTAAATAGAACCTATTAGGCTTTTACAAAAGACACTGAAGTATCCCGATAGCTATCCGGACTGATAATCAGAGTAAAACGACAAGCTTTTGTATAGTAATTTATTGTAATCACTTTTTAAGCAGCGACAAAATTAAAGGAATGTCTCTAATTAAAAAATCTATAGGCAAATTCAATTTACCTATTGTGTATTTGTTGTACTATCTATTTATTAAAACTAGGCAATGACTCACGCGAAAACGCGTTCGCCAGCGCAGGGACGGTCTGAATAAATTCTAATGGTAGAATTAAATTCAAAAATAATTAGCTTTGCATATGCATTTATTTTATCAAGAACAGCTTCCTGAAATCAATCATTTAGATCAAGACGAATCAAAACATTGCGTTAAGGTACTACGACTTCAAACTGGAGATGAAATCAATATTATTGATGGAAAAGGCACTTTTTATAAAGCAAAAATAACAGAAGCAAATCCTAAGAAATGTGAGTTTGAAATAATGGAGTCTTCATTTGATCAAGAACCCTCTTTTCACAGGCATTTGGCTATAGCCCCCACCAAAAATATGGATAAAATGGAATGGTTGGTGGAAAAGGCAACAGAATTGGGAATTGATGAAATCAGCTTTTTTCAAAGTTTTCATTCAGAAAGAAAAGTCATAAAAATAGATCGATTGGAGAAAAAAGTCATCAGTGCTATGAAGCAATCTTTAAAAGCTAAAAAACCCGTTTTAAATGAAATCATTTCCTTTAGCAAGCTTTTAGATAATGCTAAAGCCAAGATCAAACTTATTGCTTATGTGGATTTCGAAAATAAAATACATATGAAAAATGAGTTGAATGATCAGCAGGACACTCTCATTTTGATCGGACCAGAAGGAGATTTCACCCCTGAAGAAGTTGATCTTGCCATTAAAAAAGGCTTTAAAAAAGTCAGCCTTGGCAATAGTCGACTGCGGACTGAAACAGCTGCATTGGCAGCAGTACATTTGATGAATTTAGCTATGGATTAAGCCCTTATTTCAAAACGGGAAAAGTCAATTCAATTTTAGTTCCTTCTCCTTCTTTAGAATTCAAATCAAATTCTCCTTTTAATTTCACTAGCATGTTTTTCACTATATAAAGACCAAGACCTGATCCCTCTTTGCTTTGTGCTCCTCTATAAAACATATCGAATACCTTTGCCTGCTGGTCTTCAGGAATACCTATTCCATTATCTGAAATTGCAACACTGAAATTAGTTTTAGTCTTATTGGCCGTAATATCAATTTTACATTGCCCTTTACGTGGATCAGAATACTTTATGGCATTGGAAATTAAATTATTTAATATCACCTCCAGACGAGCCTTATCTGTGTAAAGAGGTGAGTCAAAATTGATATTTTTATTAAATTCAATTTTTTCCATCCCTTCGACATAATTATTATTTTCAATTATTTCATCTAGCAATTCCCCCAAGGCAATGGGTTCCATTTTTATCTCCGTTCTAGTATTTCTTGATATTTCGATAACTTCCTTAATGAAATGTGTTAGGCGCTCCACTCTATTTTCTATCCTGATAAAGTAATCCATCACAGCATCCTCCTTTACCTCATATTTGGCAATATTAATAAGCCCCAAAATAGAGGATAAAGGCGCTTTTAAATCGTGTGAGGCACTATAAACAAAATGATCTAATTCATCATTAGCCATCTCTAATTCTTTATTTTTTTGTTCTAATTCTTTTAAGGTTTCCAATCGAATTTGATCAATATGTTTATTAATTACATCCATATTGTACATTGAGAACACCAGCACAAAAAGGGATATCAACATATTAACATAAAAAGAAGTGCCTTCGGATTTCCCTTCGGTCAAATTAATATCCCCAAAAGGTTGATATTCAGTCACCTCTAGTATCAATAATAAAATCAATACATAAACCACAGAATAGTATTTATACTTTCTTTCTTCATTGCTGAATACTAAAAATATGATAGCCAAAATGGGGAAAAAGATAAGATAGACGCCTATTGATTTTGGAATGATTGAGCCATAGACAAAAATGTAACCTGTGCCTAGAACGATAAAAATAAACTTTGCGATTACATGGTTTCCTTTCTCATTCACTACGAAAGTAGCAACTGCGATACCGACAATTATCAAATCAAATCCAACTGCAATAAAATTAGCATTTAATAAATCATTTACCACTTGAATTAATGCAGCAATTACAGCTATAATTGAAAATTGTGATAAAAGTATATTGGGTTTTTGTTCTAAACTCTTTTCTAACTTAGACCACTTATTAAGATTAAAAAATCTAACCACTTAACTGAATTTT